>OFMQ01000018.1_pt1 | contig 131015 bp, 124 predicted proteins | sample 1541851 | NCBI WGS metagenome assembly OFMQ01 (sample SAMN04209227, study PRJEB22552) | human gut metagenome | biome: gut; material: feces | host: Homo sapiens | place: USA: Oklahoma | reverse complement strand
GCGGAGCAAAAAGGTTCTCACAGCCGTCAAAATCTGTGATTTTGGAAACGGCGAGAGGTTCTTATAGCGGAGCAAAAAGGTTCTCACAGCCGTCAAAATCTGTGATTTTGGAAACGGCGAGAGGTTCTTATAGCCATTTAACTTATCAAATAGGGGAAGCAACAAACTGTAAAAGAATAAAGCCGCACATCATATTGAACGATGAGCGGCTTTTATTATTTGGCACCCCCTGCGAGAATCGAACTCACAACTAACCCTTAGGAGGGGTTTATTATATCCATTTAACTAAGGAGGCGTGCTTGCATATTAAATTAACAGATAATATTATACACTATCTGCTTCGGATTTGCAAGCACTTTGCGAAAATTATTTATACAGTTTTCCGTCACAGACGGTCAGTATCCTGTCGGCATATTTGGCATCGGAAAGGCTGTGTGTGATAAGAATGACGGTTTTACCGCATTTGTGGCGGGAGAGAAGCAATTCCATTACTTCCTTTCCGGAGCGGCTGTCAAGATTTCCGCACGGCTCGTCCGCAAGGATAAGGTCGGGGTCTGCGGCGATTGCTCTTGCGATAGCGACACGTTGCTGCTGTCCTCCCGAAAGCTCATACGGCTTGTGCGACAGCCTTCCCGAAAGTCCTACAGCTTCAAGCGCCGAAAGTGAGCGTTCAAGGCGTTTCGCTGTCGGGATACCTCTGTAAGTAAGAGGCAATGCTACATTTTCAACCACCGACAGCGTCGGTATAAGATTGAACGACTGAAAAATAAAACCTATCCTTTCGTTTCTTATACGGCTCAGCTCGTTATCTGCAAGCGTTTTGGTGTCAAGTCCGGAAAACATATATGTTCCGCTGTCGCAGGTGTCGAGCAGACCGAGAATATTCATCAGCGTGGATTTTCCCGAGCCGCTCGGACCTGTAATTGCTATGAACTCGCCCACGTTTACCGTAAGGCTGACGTTGTCCAGTGCCTGTACCGTACCGTCAGCCATTGTGTAGTGCCTTGATATGTCAGCGGCGTTTATCAAAGCATTCCCGTTTGCTTGATTGACATTCCTGCTTTCTTTCATAAGAGCCGACCTCCTTCGGTGAGAAATAACGGCAAGGCGAGGCTGTCGTGTTGGTTATTACGCCTGCGCCGTGAAGTCCGCAACAGCCGTCATGCTGATGTATGCAAGGCTCGCCGCATATTATCATATTCATTTTTCCACCCTCTTTTTGTGATATTATAAAGCTATTTTTAGCCGCAACGACTGTAATATTCACTGCATTTCAGTAATATTTTCCGTAACGGCAGATAAACTAAGTAGGTAAAAACGAAAAGGAGAATGAGTATGAATTACCGCAAAACATACAAAAAAAGAAAGGCGTTTCATATTACGATTATCGCAATTTCGGTTATTGCAGGGCTTTATTTCAATATGATGCTTCCCGGTGTTATAAGGGATAACGTTCCTTGTGTGGACGTAATCTTCCCCGAAAGAACAGAATATATCCCGTCCGTAACCTGCAGCGGTACGGTAGGTTATTCACAGGTCAGGAGCATAAAAGAAGAAATACCGCTTATTATAAAGGAATATCTTGTGAATGTCGGCGACAGGGTAGACCAGGGACAGTCGATAGCCGTTGTTGATAAGCAGGCAGTGTGTGATAAGCTGAGTAATATATACAGCGGTTCGGTATCCGATGTGCTGACGGCGGCAGAACTTTCCGACAGGATACCTGAGGAAATACCGGCTTTGGTATCCGGAACGGTATGCTATCTTGCAAAAAGCGGAGAGCTTATAGATGCCGGAGCGGATATTGCAAGGGTAGGAGGCAAGGGCGCACTTGTGCTGAATGTTGCTGTGCCTGAACGCAATCTGTCGAAAATCAGAAAAGGGCAGACCGCATTGCTTACTCTGTCGTCTGTTGACGGAAAATTTGCAGGACAGGTGAAAAGCATCGGCAAAAGTACGAGAAAGCAATATCTCGGTGCCGTAGAGGAAACCGTAGCCGATGTTATGATAAGTATAGAAAGCCCGTCGGACAAGCTCAAAAGCGGTGACAGCGGATATGCGGAAATACAGACAGGGCTTAAGCGTGATATAGTTACCTTGCCTTACAGTGCGGTTATGCAGGATGAAAAAAGCGAATATATCTACGTTATCGAGAACGGTAAAACAACAAGGCGTGATGTTATAACAGGGCTGGAGCTTGCAAAAAGGACGCAGGTTTTCGGAGTAAGCGTTGAGGAGGAAGTTGTAAAAAGCACGCAGGGAGTAGCGGCGAACTCGATTATTATCAGAAATAAGACGGAATAAAGGAATACACAGGCACAAAACGGTAATTATATAATGGTCGGATATGAAACATAAAGCGGAGGTAGGTTATGGGACTGATGTCGGTTATGGCTGATATATGGAGAAGCAGGAGCAGAAGTGCGCTGACTATGAGTGCAGTTGCGATAGGTATTTTTTCGGTGACGGTAATATCGGCGGCAGGGCAGATAGGCACAGCCAAGATAAACGACAGCCTTGACGATATGGGAGTAAACTCTGTACTTGTGGAGGCACAGGAGGCGGGAGTCGCTCTGAGCGACAGCGATATAGATGCTTTGGGCGGATTGAGCGGTGTCAACGGTGCGATGCCGCTTATGGCGCAGGTCACCAAGTGTGAGCTTATCGAAAGCAATGTTTCGTGCATGGTGTGGGGAGTAAACGAGAAAGCGGACGAGATTATTTCGATGAAGGCGATACACGGCAGACTTATTGACAGATCTGATCTTAAAAAAGCTGAAAATATCTGTGTTATTGATGATGAGATAGCACTCGAAACATACGGAAGGACGAATATAGTCGGAAAGACGGTAAGCGTGAATTTCGGCGGTAAATACACTGATTTTACTGTTATCGGTGTTGCCGAGTCGGGACTCAGCCCCATACAGAATATGATGAACGATGCTGTGCCGTATTTTGTGTACATTCCCTATACCACAGCACAGAATATAAGCGGCAAAAGTGAATATGACAAGATAGCCGTTCTTCTTGACAAGAGCGGTGACGGCGAAACTGCGATAGACAGAATTAAAACCTGTATGGCAAATGTCAAGGGTGAGGGGAGTATAAAAATTAGCGAGCTTCAGAGCCAGAAGAAACAGCTTGACGGAATACTGGCTGCCGCAACTTCGGCATTGTCGTTCACGGCAGGAATTTCGCTTGCAGTTGCGTCCGTATCGGTTATGACCGCAATGCTTGTAAGCGTGGGCGAACGAAAACGTGAGATAGGCATAAAGAAGTCGCTCGGAGCAAGGAATATAAGAATAGTCGGCGAGTTTTTAGCCGAAAGCACGATGATATGTATTATCGGCAGTATCGTAGGCATTGCGGCAGGCTGTGCGGTGGCGTTTGTCATAGGTCTTGCGGTCGGTGAGAGCTTTGTTATGCAGACGGATATAATGCTTATTGCAGTTGCGGTGTCGGCGGTGATAGGTATGATTTCGGGGAGCTATCCCGCATATAAAGCGGCAAGGATGAAGCCGGTAGATGCGCTGAAGATGTAAAGAGCTATTGTGCCAAGTACGAACAATCTGTAGGAGAACGGCAGAGCAGATAGGCAGTGTCTGTTAGATATCTTAAGTAGCAGTAACGATCCCTCAGTCTTGCGACAGAAATAGTTTAATGAATTCTGATGTTGCGGGTATCACAAAAGCAAAATAACGGATAAAATCGGTGCGAGCCTTGTCGCAATCCAGCTCCCTTTGGCAAGGGAGCCAAGTTTATATGGCGGCAAGGATGAAGCCGGTGGATGCGCTGAAGATGTAAAGATTCAAAAAAAATTTCCCCTACCCTCTTGACAGCTAACGATTATTAGCTTGCAATATAGCTAACGCTCGTTAGCTTTTTATATCGAGGTGAATATATGAAACAAGCCTCCAAAAAGGAAGACACAAAACAACGCATACTTGACGAAGCGTTGCGGCTCTTTTCACAGAGCGGTTATGATGCTGTAAGTGTTGAGAGAATAGCTTCGGCGGTGGGGATAAAAGCGCCTTCACTGTACAAGCATTTCAAAAGCAAGCAGGAGATATTTGATGCTATCGTTGCGAAAACGTACCGCCGTTATGATATATTCACGGACGGCATTGATGTGCACGTTTCCGAAAGCAAAGCAGACGAAAAAGTGTTTGACGGTATTTCCGAGGAAATGCTTGCAAAAAAGGTAAGACAGCTTATAGAATATTCACTGCATGATGAGTATGTCAGCCGATTCAGACGAATGATGACAATAGAGCAGTTCAGAAACGCTGAGTTTGCGGCGATGTATTCCGAACGGTATCTGGAAAGATTGGTACGTTATCACGCAGGACTTTTCAGAGCGCTTATCAAGTCGGGAACGTTAATCGGAGAAGATCCCGATACGCTGGCACTTGAGTATGTTGCGCCTGTTGTGCTTATGGTTGAAGTTTGCGACAGACAGCCCGAAAGGGAAGCGGAGTGCCTGAAACGGCTTGAAGCACACGTCAGAAATTTCTACCGTACATATTCGCCGCATATGGTGAAAACGGCAGAGAAAAGAGGCGGTAAGCGTGACGGATGAAAGTCGTTTTATACTGTGTCCTCACTGCAAGGCAAAAACAAGGGTAAAAATTACACAGGACACGGTGCTGAAGAATTTTCCGCTGTTTTGTCCGAAATGCAAACAGGAGAGCGTTATAAACGTTGAAAATTACATAATTACGTTGATTCAGACAGACGCAAAGACGCAGTGCTGACCTATTTATCGGGGCGGTACTGCGTTATTTTTTTGAAAAGAGGTTTTTGATATGAAATTATATTTCAAGGACGGGGTCACAATTGCGACTACCGTAATGATACTTATCCTTATCGGCTACATAGCATTCTGTATTCTGACACGAAAACAGACACAGCACTGTGGGCTGAGAAGCCTTATACTGCTTGTGTACGGCCTTGTTGTATGCTGTTTCGCCGCTACTCGTGACGGACTTGACAAGACTATTCAGAATGCGATTGACGGAAGCTGTGATCCCGGATTGTTTCAGCTTATCAGCATACCGAACATAGTCGGCTGTATCGGTGCGCTTGCGGTAATTGTCGGAATAATCGCAACGCCGATAGCTAAAACGCAGGCAGACCGTGAGGTATGGTTTTATGTTATGTCGGACGGAATAACGCTTAAGATTCTTACGGTAGAAATTGCAAGGATCATAACGGCAATAAGATAAAAGAGGTATTGATAAATATAAAAACAACGGACAGCAGTTTTTTCTGCTGTCCGTTGTTTTGTGCGGTCATCTTTATGACCATAGGATATAGAAAGTGTTGAAATCAAATTTTTTCATAGCTTCGGCATCTACGCTGATAAATCCGTACAAAATGAGGAGTGCAACAGCTAAGTATATAAGCGAAACAAAAAAGCAGGCGATACCGTTTTTGATGATTCTGTTTATCGAGAATGTCATAAAAGCACCGCCGTAGAAGAGCAGAGATGAAAAAATGACGCTGAGTGCGGCGCTTAGCGTTTCACCGAAAACCATTATGGGAAAGATATAAGCGATTGTAGCGGTGATCGGTATTACAAGCATTGTAAGCGTTGAAAGCGCATAGAAAAACATATATTTCTTTCTTGTGTGCCGTGACTGCATAATAATCAGAATTACCACTCCGACAGCATACAGCACATATAACAGCATCATATGATCGCAAAGCCATCTGACAACGCCGAAAAGAGCAAGTGCGGGTATCGCAACAGCGGCAAATATAAGGAAAGCGACCACCGATGTTACATAAGTACCGTCAACATAATATACCTCGGCATATTCGTCATAGAATGGGTCAAGCGACTTTCTGTGTCTTATAAAAAGCACCGTTAATCCTCCAGCCCCTGATTAGCCTTCTTTACAAGCAGATAAATAAATCTGCCTATACCGAGAACAAGGGTGATAAGACCGAGAACCGCACTCAGTAAAAAATACACTACCATAATGACTACACCGAATACTATATTTCCGGAGAATAAAGCACCTAATGAAGCAAATCCGAACATGGATTTCAAGAAGTGCCAACCAAATACAATAGCCGAAACAGCATATAACAATGAACTGATATTCATGCAAGTGCGGGAAAATGGCTCTATTCCCATAAAGTGAGTAACCACCCCGACTAATAAAACAGCTACAAAGACAATCACCAATATAATCCTCGGTTTGAGGTAATTTAATTGTTGTGTTTCAGTTTCTCCGAACAGTTTTCTAAACATGAAAATTTCCTCCTTGAAAAGCATAAAATTCTGCTTTTGATTAATAATATCCCGAAACGGGATATTTAGATTATACCATAATGGTATAATCATGTCAAGGGGGCGATCAACATTTTTCGACTGAAAGAGCTTCGTAAAAAGCGAAAGATTTCACAGCTGAAACTGGCGATAGATCTTGACCTTAATCAGAATTCCGTAAGCCGTTATGAGAATGAGCAGCGTGAAGCCGATTATAAAACGCTTATACTTTTCGCTGATTATTTCGGCGTATCATTAGATTATCTTCTCGGCAGGACCGATAATCCCGAAGTGAACAGATAGTACAGCGTATAGAAAACGGACAGCAGTTTTTTCTGCTGTCCGTTGTGTTGTATCTATGATTTACGCAATTGTCTTATCCGAGATTATCTCCCCGTCCGAAAGCTCAACTATCCGCCTGCACTTTTCGGCCACTGTCCTGTCATGCGTTACTATAACTATGGTTTTTCCGATAGAATTGAGCGACTTCATAACCTCCATTATTTCGTCTGCCGTTGCTTTGTCAAGTGCCGCTGTCGGTTCGTCCGCTATGATTATGTTCGGACGGTTTACAAGTGCACGGGCAAGTGCGACACGCTGCTTCTGACCGCCCGAGAGCTCTTTTACGGGCTTTTTGAGCAGATCACCTATCAGCATTGCGTCGGCGGTTTTGGTGATAAGCTTTTTCATCATCTTGTATTTAACGGCAGGGTTGAATATAAGCGGATATGAAATATTTTCATATACCGTCTTGTCGGCGAGAAGTCCGAAATTCTGGAGCACGAAGCCGATCTCCTCGTTCCTTATTACCGCAATTTCATTGTTGCTGTACTTGGAAACCTCATATTCACCGAGAAAGTACTTTCCGTATGTCTGCTTGTCAAGACAGCCGAGGATATGTATAAGCGTTGACTTGCCGGAGCCGGATACACCCATTATAGCGACCATTTCGCCCTTTTCTATGCTAAGATTTATATTTTTCAGTGCATGCACCTCGCTGCTTGTGTTTATATTATAATATTTATCTATATTTTCAAGTTTCATCATACGTTCTCATATCTCCTTATTGTTTCAAGCATATTACTGCGTACCAGCGTTACAGAGCCTGCAATGCTGACAATTACGGAAATTGCAATCAGATATACTGCAGTGAACAATCCGCTTTGTGCATTGACGATTTCTATAGCAAAGATGTGATTTATTGCGAGCAGGATAAGCGTAGCGGCAAGCACAGAAATAACTGTTACAGCCGTGTCACAGACAAGCTCGAGTATTATCACAGAGCGGGTCTTACCGCCGCACAGACGGAATACCGCCATTGCTTTTGTGCGTTTTTCGGCATTCAGCAGAATATTGGCAATCACTCCGAGAGTGCCGACTACGGCTATCATTATGAATACAGGCATTAACTGTATCAGCAGCATATTGTCACGGTACAGCAAATCGAGATCTGCCACATCATAGCGTATATTCATGTACAGATCGCCTTTTGAATCATCACTGTTTGCGTCCAGTCCGTCAATTATACGAGCCGCAATTTCGCCGAGTGAAGCGTTGCCGTTTTTCAGAATTATCACATATTGATAGTAACGCTTATCCACGCTTTTTCCGGAATAGTCCTCTTGATTTTCGGGAGCGGTGGCAAGTTCGGAATTGTAGAGAATATCCGCATCGGTGTAGAAAGTTGTGCCCAAGCTTGCGGTGTCAGCATTATACAGTATTACGCTGTCGAGATAGTTATCGGTGTATTTTCCGACAACAAGAAGCTCGGTAATCCCTTTCCCACATTTGTATTTTATTGTGTCGCCGATATTACATCTCGATGTATAGTTTGCGATTACCGGGATCTTGCCGCCGTAGTCCTTTGACTTGTCCGGACGTTCTCCCGAAAGTCCTATATCGAGATATTCGCTGTATTCGGTCGAATATCCGAGCAGAGTTCCGTTTATATCATTATAAAACCGATAGAAAGTGTTATCGTCCATATTATTTATCTCGTTGTCGGTTATTCGGCTGTTTACAGAGAAAAGCTCCAATGCGGTTTCATAGTAACGCTCGACACGGCAGTTTATGCCGTACTTTGCAAACTGCGAGGCTATCTTTTCATCGGTTATAGGCGCTTTTGACGAGAGTGTACCGTGCAGTATCTTCTTATCATAGCGGTTACTTGTTATGTATGCTTTTTCGGCGAGATAATCCGAAGATGCAGTGATTGCAAAATTGAACAGCAGAGTTGAAAAAATGATACATATCATCATAAGGATAAAACTGCGTTTTTTTGCTCGAAGCAAGGATAATGCAAGAGATAACAGCTTCATATTGCACCTCCGTTTGCGTATGTGGCTGAGGATATGCGCTTAAAGCCGGGCAGTAACGATATTATGATTATAATGCTGTATATTACAAATGACAGCAGATAGTCAAAAGCGGTAGGTACATATTCCATTCTGAGCTTTACCATAAGTGCGGTAAAAATCGGACTCAAAGCAATAGCGCAGATGAATGAAACCGCTGTGTATGTAAGAGTGACTGCCGATAAAAGCAGTGTTATCGGCATTGACTTGCAGCCTGTGACCTTCAGCACATTTATCTGTTCGCTGCAATTATCCGTCAGGTGAAGCATAAGCGTCAGCAGGAGCAGAGCGGTGAATATACCTGTTACCACGATTCCTCCCGTGATGATAGTGTAGATTATGATAACAGATTCGGTATCCTCTCTGTTCGGCGGCTGAATATAAACCACCTTGCCGAGAAATTGCTCAAGTGCCTGCAGTTCATAGTCAGACAGATCGGAAGTAAAGAAAAAGCGTGCGCCGCTGTATTTTGTCGGAGCGGTATTCTTCATCTCATTTTCAAAATCTTCATCCTTTACATAAATTCCGCTGTCGTTGTGATATAAGAAAAAAGTGTACGGAACAATAAAATCATCGGAAAGACCTATTACATTAAGTACGATGTCGCCTTTATCATCGGGAATGATAAGCCTGTCACCGACATTTATACCGCAGTCGTTTTCGGCAATAATAACCTTGCTGTCACCCTTCAACTCATCTTCCGTGAAAAATCTTCCGTCGGTTATGTTATAGTCGGATTGTATGAAGCGGTACAGTTCATTCATGCTTTTGTTAAAAGCAACTTTGGCTGATTCCGTACAGATGTAGTTTTCGGTTGAGCGATAGCTGACAACCGCATTGTCGGCATAGGCAGTGTAGACTTCGGGCAGGTTTTCTCTGAAAAATTCAGGTGAATCTTCGGGCATAATACCGTCAAAGCAGTAGCCTGAACGATCCATCATATTGTGATATGCCGCATTGCCGCTGTTCAATGCACAGAACAATGAAATAAATGTAAAGACAGCCGAAACAGAGATAAGAAAAATAAGTATATTCAGCTTGATATCACTTTTGAGAAATGTTTTCAGCATACTGAAATAAAGCTTTTGATATTTCAATTATTCTTCTCCTTTTCATAATATATTTCCGTTAAGATTGTAAGCAAGTGACAAACTAACTGTACTATCAGAATTAGTACGGTTTTAATATAGCACAGAATACCGGAAATGTCAATAGCGGTTAAAAAAATAGCAGGCGGAAAACCGCCTGCCCAACTTGTAGAAAAAGTCTGTATTTATAAAAATAGAGCAAATTCTCTATCCCTATAAGAACGCTTTGTGGGCTTTGCGTCTCTGCAATCGTGGTCGTTTGTTGTTGGTGCGTCCTGCACCGACTTTGTTCGACCACTTGTATGCGTCCTTGCATAGAGCCTTTGGGCGTTCTATCTCGGCATCCTTGCCGAAACCCCAAACCCCTTCCCCGTGGTGAAGGGCTGTGTATGCTTTGTTAGCTTTGCGTCCTGCAAAGCCCTTGTGCATACACGCTCGGCATCCATGCCGGGGATGAGTGTGGGGCTGCCGCCCTCACCCCGCTTGGGGCTACGCCCCTGCGACCCCATTTTTATATAATCAAGAGGTTTATCGACAGTCTGAGCAGGCGGAAAACCGCCTGCCTTAATAATCACAGAACATCACAGTTCAAAATGCCGAAAACGGATATTTTAGCAAAATCATTATCCGTGCTGTCGCAGGAGGTTTCTTCCGAGCTTTCGCTACCGGTATCACCGCCGCCGAAAAGCCCCTGCAACGCTTCAAATATCGCAAACTTTATTTCATAATCACGGCTTTCTTCAACTCGTTTGCTCTGTTCTTCGGTAAAAAATTCACCCGATGCGGCAGGCAGGCACAGCGGTGGGAACATTACGCACCACCAGTTCCTACCCTCTGCGTTTCCGATAAGCAGGCGGACGGCTGTGTATTCTCCTGCCGGTAAGGTTACATTCTCGTACTTTCTGGTGGTGAAATATGTTTTTGCGACCTCGCATTTTACATTGTAGCTGTAGCCTTTGGAATGTACAAATTCGTTAGCCTTTTCTTCGATTTCGGCTCTGCGTTCGTTTGCAACGGCTACCGATTGGCTGAAGCTGTCACAGTTTCCGAATACATCCGAAAACGTTGTCAGCATATAGTCACGCAGATCGTATTTCAGCGTCTGGTCGTCCTTACTGTCCGAGTTTGCCAGTATATGAAGCCTCAGCACTTCCTGCGGCTTTTCCTCGCAATCCTCCGCAAATGCGGTAAAGGCTGTTATTACAATACATATTACCGCACACAGTATCATAGCCTTGTCAAGAATATTACGTTTAAAAAAACCTGCCATAATTACCTCCGTAGCGTTTAGCTTTGTGAGGTAATTATTGACAGGTTGGTTTCATTTATTCGCAGATAAGACTTTATTTCAGATTTTCTATCTGACTTAACCACAGCGTTGCACAGGCATCGCTCGGCATTCTCCAGTCGCCTCTGGGTGACAGCGTTACCGAGCCGACCTTAGGACCGTCGGGCAGGCACGAACGCTTGAACTGCTGTGAGAAGAAACGGCGGTAGAAGGTTTTAAGCCATTTCAGTATTGTTTCACGGTCATACGCACCGTCAAAAGCGTACAGCGCAAGCCTGAATACTTTTTCGGGGGTAAATCCCCATCTTATGCCGTTGTACAGGAAGAAATCGTGAAGCTCGTAAGGACCTACAAGGTCTTCGGTTTTCTGCGATATTTCTCCGTTATGTGCAGGCAGAAGCTCGGGGCTTACAGGCGTATCAAGTATATCCTCAAGCGATTCTTTGAGCAGCTTGTTATCTGTCGTCTTGCTGTAGTAGCTGACAAGATGTTTGATAAGCGTCTTGGGTATTGAGCAGTTCACACCGTACATAGACATATGATCGCCGTTGTAGGTCGCCCAGCCGAGAGCAAGCTCGGACAGATCGCCCGTGCCTATTACAAGTCCGCCCGTCTGATTGGCGATGTTCATAAGCACCTTTGTGCGTTCTCTTGCCTGACCGTTTTCAAATACTACCGATAGATCGTTTATATCGTGTCCGATGTCCAGAAAATGCTGTTTTACGCTGTCGGTTATGTCGATCTCACGCAGGGTGACGCCTATTGCCTCGCATATCTTCACAGCGTTTGATTTTGTGCGTTTTGTTGTGCCGAAGCACGGCATTGTCACCGCTACAATATCCGTCATAGGTCTGCCGAGCAGTTTCATTGCATTGGCGCATACAAGAAGTGCAAGCGTGCTGTCAAGCCCACCCGAAATTCCTATAACGGCGGTTTTTGCGTAAGTATGGGCAAGACGCTTTTTGAGTCCGTGTGCCTGCATCGAAAGAATAAGCTCGCATCTCTTGTCGGTCTCATCGGCAGAGTAGGGGATAAACGGCGTGCGTGATACAAAACGTGTTATCTTTGTATCGGTGAGCGGTATATCAAACCATATAGTTTCCGTATCGCATTTGTCATTTCTGAACGATGTGTTTTTTCTGCGTTCAAATGCCAGCTTGTTTACGTCTATCTCGCTGATAACATAATCGTTTGAGAAAAGCTCGCTTTCGGCAAGCGTTGCACCGTTTTCGGCAATTATGTTATGTCCCGAGAAAACAAGGTCCTGCGTGCTTTCGCCTTCTCCTGCGGAGCAGTAGATATAACCCGAAATAAGCCTTGCAGATTGATTTAAAACAAGCGAACGGCGGTATTCCGACTTTCCTATCATCTCGTTGCTTGCGGAAAGATTAAGAATGATATTTGCGCCTTCCTGTGCAAGATATGTCGAGGGAGGGCAGGGCGACCACAAATCTTCGCACAGCTCGATTCCGAAAGAAAAATCATGCATATTGTTACAGCAGAATATAAGTCCTGCACCGAAATATGCACTCAGCGAATCGTCGCATTCGCCGTCAGCGTCCGTGTCAAAGCGGTTTAAAAAATATTCGCATTTACTGCCGTCCCAGGCGGTAAAGTGACGCATCTCGTAAAATTCGTTGTAGTTCGGCAGGTACTGCTTAGGCACATAGCCCAGCACTTTTCCGTGATAGGTCACAGCCGCACAGTTATACAGCTTGCTTTCAAACTGCATCGGCAGGCCGACTACAGTTATCATATCAAGCTCAGACAGTTCTTCCAGAATCGTTACGAGCGCATTTTTTGCACCGTCAAGGAGCGTTGTCTGGTAGAACAGATCCTGACAGGTGTAACCCGTGATGCACAGTTCAGGGAAAACTGCGAGCTTTACATCTTTTTTAGCAAGCTCTTTTGCCAGAGAGATTATCTGTTTTGCGTTGTGCTTGCAGTCGGCAACCTTAATCTCAGGTGTTGCCGCCGCTACTTTTATAAATCCGTCTTTCATATTGTTCTTTTCGGCTTAAGGCTTAAAATTCGTAATTGCCTGTCATTCCGCCGACCTTTCTTTCTATCCAGGTTAAAATATCGTCAAAAACTATTTCCTTCATAGTTTCGTTTACAAGCTCGTGACGTGCGCCGGGGTACAGCTTGATATCAACATTGCAGCCCTCGTCAATCAGCTTTGCATATACGTTTCTTACGCCCTTGCCGTATCCGCCGACAGGGTCTGCCGTTCCTGCCATGAATATAACAGGCAGCTTTTTCGGCACCTTTTCAGCCCACTGCTGACTTGATACTCTGCGAAGAAGGGTAGTAAGGTCAACAAATCCGCTTGCCGTAAACACAAAATTGCTCTTTTCATCATCGATATACTTTTTTACAACATCTCTGTCGTGAGTGAGCCAGTCGTAGATAGTCTGGCAATCTTTGATTTTGTCGTTATATACTCCGAAAATGAGAGTGTTCAGCTTATCACTGCGGAAACGCTCGCCCTTCAAGGAAACAACGGAGCGTGTAGCCCTTACTCCTATTTCGGAAAGTGCCTTGTCATCGCCCGTACCCATAATTACGGCGCAGGTCAGCTCGTTAGGAAAGCGTGTGAGATACAGCCTTGCAACAAAGCTGCCCATACTGTGACCTATAAGAATATACGGCAGTGCAGGGTACTTCTTTTTCATTATCATCGTCATACGGTGCAGATCGTTTACAAGGTGGCTCCAGCCGTCCTTTTCGGCGAAAAAGCCGAGATCATCGTTTGATCTGACGCTGTTTCCGTGACCGAGATGGTCGTTACCGCAGACGATATATCCGTGTGAGGTAAGAAAATCCGCAAAGTGTTCATAACGCTCAATATATTCACACATACCGTGCGAAATCTGAATGATGCCTTTATATCCCACGTTCATAGGAAGAACCGGAACATAGATGTAATATGCACAGTTATCAGTGCCGTTCGAGGATTCAAAAGTGCCTGTGAGCTTTTCGTATGCCATAGCGTACCTTCTCCTTTCGCAAGACGCATCAAATATTTCTTTATACTTATTATAACAAACACAGCCATAAAATACAAGTAAAACGGGGAAAAAGGGGTTAAGCGGAGGAAGTCGGGACAAAACCGGACAGCCTGTGACTGCGGATAAGCTGTGTCTGAAACCGACTTTTGAAAAGAATTATTCGGTAAGAAATGCGATGATAACATACTTATCCGGCTTATTTCGCCGATGTGTTTTATGCTTATAACAGCTGTTATTATACGCAGATAAACAAAACAGTACCGTGACTGAATGTGTCATTCGGTCACGGCACTGCTTTATTTAAATACAATGTTTTTTCTTGTCAAGCAGATAAGCGGAAAACTGAACAGCCTTTTTCTCTGTGGCATATTCAAGTAATTCATCAATATTGTTCTTTTTGATAACTCCGAATTACTCCAAGTCAAGCACCAGCTTCATATCATCTGCATCAATGCAGAGCTTTACCGCATTTTTGCGAAGCGTAATAACTATTTCAGATTCAAAGATTTTCTGATAACTCTGCTGTAATGAGTTATCTTTTCTGCTTTTGTCATACCGTAATTATATCACAAAATCAGTACGTTAAACCGTACAGAAATCACAGCTTCAGACTGTCCAATGCATTCTTACCTTTTTTGAAATGACTTTCCTTGTACTCAAGCAAATATGCGGTAAACTGAACAGCCTTTTTCTCTGTGGCATATCCAATCAGTTCTTCAATATTGTTCTTTTTGATAACACCAAATGCTTCTAATGCAATCATCAGTTCCATATCGTCAGTATCGATACAGAGCTTTACCGCATTTTTTGCAGAGCGTACAATATAAGACCTGTATATTTCTTTCTGCTCGTCCGTTAAATCAACGGGATAACGCAGTCTGTTCATTGCGACTTTGATTTTGTGATATACTCCCTTGATTTTCGGAAAAAATTCATCAACTGCATTGAAATTGAACGTTGCGTTTCTTCCCCAGGATGATGCCAGTGTGTAGCAGTATTCGCCTTGAGTGCAGTCGCCGCCCATCCATACTTTGTACTTTATCTCATCAGTTTGTGCAGAGCGCACAGTCACCTCATAATCAAGCCGGTTTTGGTTAGTAAAATAGTTGACGACCGTTCCTAACAATGAGTTGGGAGAGCCGCCATATTTATCTGAATGACTTTTACACGGCTTTGCATCGGGATCAATAGAATCATAAACCGTAATCTCTTTGCATCCATGGAAACTTTCTTTTCCGACTTTCTTTACAGTCTTAGGGACGGTAAAAGAAGAAAAATTACAGCCTTCAAATGCACTGTCGCCGATACTTATGACAGAATCGGGAATGATTATGCTTGTAAGGCTTCTGCATTCCAGAAATGCACGGTCACAGATACTTGTGACCGAATCGGGAATTGTTACGCTTGTAAGATTCCCACATTCCTGAAAAGCACCGTAGCTGATACTTGTAACAGAATCGGGTATAGTTACGCTTGTAAGACTGTTGCATTTTGCAAATACTCTGTTACAGATACTTGTGACCGAATCGGAAATTGATATTACGCTGTCCTTTCCTTTGTATGCAATCAGGATTCCGTTTTTCAGCACAACAAAATCATCCGGATATTCCGAAAGCCACTTTGTTCCTTTAAACGCATATTCGCCGATATCGGTAACAGATTCGGGAATGGTCACGTCTTTAAGATTTTCGCATTTGTAAAATGCTAAGTTACCTATGCTCGTAATCGAATTGGGGATTGTTATACTTGTAAGGTTAGTACACTCATAAAATGCACAGTTACCGATATCGGTCACTGAACCCGGAATGGTTATACTTGTAAGATTACTGCAACTTACAAATGTATGATTACTGATATTTGTCACGGAATCAGGAATAGCTATGCTTTCAAGACTGTTGCAGTCGGAAAAAGCGGCTTCGCCGATACTTGTAACCGAATCGGGAATTGCTATATTTTTAAGGCTGCCGCATTTGCAGAATGCACCGTCGCCTATGCTTGTAACGGAATCAGGAATGCTAACGGCTGTAAGGCTGTTGCATTCAAAAAAAGCATTGTCACTGATACTTGTAATCGAAACGGGAATAGTTACGCTTGCAAGATTGATGCATTCTTGAAACGCACCTTTGCCGATACTTGTGACCGAATCCGGTATAGTCAGGCTATTAAGACTACGACAACCTCCAAAAGCATAATTGCCGATAATCGTCACCGAATCCGGAATAGTTACGTTTTTAAGGCAGGTACAGTTTTGGAATGCGCCGTCGCTGATACTTGTGACCGAACGGGGAATAGTTATGCATATAAGTTTGTCACACCATTCAAATGTACATACGCAGATTTTTGTAACAGAATTCGGAATAGTTATATTTTCAAGGTTGCTACAGCCGGCAAAAGCCGACCCGCCGATACTTGTGACCGAATCGGGAATGGTCACGTTTGTAATATTGTCGCAGCCCGAAAATGCCCGCTCACCGATTCTTTGTACGCTGTCAGGTATAACTATCTCGGTCACACCTTTCTCTTCGGTGTATTTCTTCAGTACGCCGTTGCTGATTTGAAATCCCATATTTCCCCCCATATCACTATAATATTCATTTCAGATTCAAAGATTTTCTGATAGCCCTGCTGTAATGAGCATCTTTTCTGCTTTTGTCATACCGTAATTATATCACAAAATCAGTACACAAAAACGGACAGAAATCACAGTTTCAGGCTGTCTAACACATTCTTACCTTTGCTGGAATGACTTTCCTTGTACTCAAGCAAATATGCGGTAAACTGAACAGCCTTTTCTCAGTGGCATATTCAAGTAATTCATCAATATTATTGTTAATTATAGCACTTTCCGTCGATTTTTGCAAATTTGATACAGTATTTTTCTGATTATTCAAGAAAATTGTTGAAATATGCTAAATGATGTGCTATTATAACAGATGTGCTATTATAACAATAGTATTAGATTTTTAATTCTGTTATTTTTAGTACGAGGTAAATTATATGGATATTATCCCAAAAGGCAAAGAACCTGCGAGTATCAAGAAAAGGCTGGATATTCTCTTTCCGAAGTTGAATCAGGCTTATCCGGATAAGAAAATATCGGGATTATACAAAGATCATAAAAAATGGGGCGAAACTGTTACAGAATTGTACCGGGCTTAAGGATACCCTGACGGCACTTCTTTTCTTGAAGCATACGGCTAAGAAAATAGTTGATTCATACAGTAAAAACGTAATTCGAGAAGCAAAATACGGTTATCAAAGTTTATCAAAATTTATTCAAAATGAAATAAACAAAGATGTTTGGATATTAAATAATACTTCCGTAAAAAGTATTGAATTGCACTTCTATTGGAGTCAAGATTCTAATAGTGGTGGCCCGTCTAGACCATTAAGAAGAGCTTTAGAAGAAGCAGGAATTAAAATTGTCGAGCATTTTAGGAGGTAACTCATGAGAATTTCAAAAAATCAAAAAAACTATATTCCTTTGATTATTCCTGTCGATAAACCATTTGAAAGGTTAAGCAAGTCTGAGGCAAAGGCGTATTTTGATTGGTTTATCGGACATGTAGATGAACGCTCGGAATACATTAGACAAAAGGTCTCAAAAGATTTGAATATATCTGTTGAACTAATCGATTTTTCTTTTGAGTCTTTGATTTATATTTGGCGATGGTTTTTAAATATCGTTGAATTAAATAGAACGCCAAAGATTGCGTTAGATATAATTCGAAATGAGTTAAAAGCAAACGGCGAAAAAAAAGAATTTATTGATGATATAGTTCGTGAAAATAGCGTTGAATTAAGTGTTTTTTCACGTTATGTAATTCGCGATATTGGTATGTATATTGGGAAAATGTTTGTAACAAATCATAGCACACTGAGATGGGATTATCATACTGATAAAAAAAAGATTCATTTGCTAACATACCTCAGGTTTTCGGATTTGTGAATACGGCGTACTACCCACCATTTGAGGAACAATTTGAACCTATACATTATACCGAAATGCAAGCTTCTAATTTATTTGATAATTCACAAAATGAAAATGACTTATATAATATGTGCTTGAACTGGGCTAAAAGGATACCAATACAAAAATAGAAATATTATTTATAATATATAGTTTGTATCTAATTTATATAAATATTCGATATATTGATAGATATTTGCAACAAATCTTGTCAATAAGATAACTTATTCGGATAACAGTACGCTGAGCTATACATATAACGCAAATAACAGCATAACAGCTGTGACAGATGAAAACGGCAAACGAATCACTTACAAATATGACGGCATGGGTCAGCTTATAAGGGAAAATAACCCTTATGCCAACCTTACAACAGTATATTCTTACGACAAAGGCGGAAATATTACCTCGGCAAAAGAATATGCGTATACAACAGCCGCAGAGCTTGGTACTGTAAAGAAAACTTATACTTATACTTACGAAGATATTCACTGGAAAGATAAGTTGACTTCATACAATGGTGAAGCGATAACGTATGATGAAATAGGCAATCCGCTGACTTACCGTGACTCGCTGCCATTTACCTGGAAGAACGGCAGACAGCTTGCCTCTTTACAAAACGGTAGCAGTGTGATAAACTATACATACAATGCCGACGGAGTAAGAATAGGAAAAAGCGGCTCAAGAGCCGGAACTTTTATAGTTTCAGGTACACAGATACTGCGTGAAATAAACAGTGTAGCGACCATAGATTATCTCTATGACGAAAACGGTTCGCCGATAGGACTTACTTACAAGGGAAAAACATATTATTACCGTAAAAATCTCCAAGGGGATATAATAAACATAACCGACAGCACAGGAGCAAAGGTAGTAACATACACCTACAATGCCTGGGGCAAGATTATGTCAATGACAGGCAATATGGAGCTTGCAGTAAATAACCCTTTCAGATACAGAGGATATTACTACGATGTAGAGAGCGGATTGTATTATCTGAACAGCAGGTATTATGACCCTCAGACGGGTAGGTTTATTAATGCGGATGCACCTGAAATTCTTGATGGTGGAAATGATCATCTGTTAGAGAATAATCTTTTTGCATATTGCTTTAACGACCCAGTTAATCGTTTTGACGATAGTGGTAACTGGTCTTTGCCTAATTGGGCAAAAATTGCAATTGGAGCAGCAGCTATTGCAGTTGGTGTTATTGCTACGGCTGCTACAGGAGGCGCTGCGGCGCCAGTTTTAGTCGCATCGCTTAAAATTGCTGCAACAAGTGCTGCGATTGGAGCTGTTAGTGGTGCAGGTATTAATGCCGTAAGTCATCGTATGGCTACGGGAAGCTGGAAAGGTGCAGGAAAAGCTGCTGTAAGAGGGGCTATAGATGGTGCTTGTGATGGATTTATGTGGGGCGGAATAACGGCAGGAGCGACTTTTACAACAGTTGCTGCGAAAGGCGCAAAAATACAAAATATAGGAAAATTAAAGCCTAAAAATAAATCAGGAAAAGGTTATCGAGGTGTGCAATATAAAAATAAAAGAGGAAGTTTAAAATCATTTGAACTCCACTCTCCACATAAAGGTGGTAATCACCAGAAATGGCATTGGCAGCAGAACACATGGAATCCACAAGAAGATGCAATTACAGGAAGTTCAATTCATTGGACATTGTTTGGGAGGAGATTTTGACGAAATTTGAATATGATAAAAGTAAGGAACAGTGTATCATAGATCATGAAGATATAATGCTTGAAATATATTCTAAGATTATCAGCAGCTATTCATCGTTGTTTGAACAATATGATTGTTCTCTTGAAATCAGACTTTTTTGGATTGATTTTTATACCAAGAAGCGTTCTGACTGTCGTTTGCCGTTTCATATTGGTTATGCGTGTTATGTATGTTGTGAAGTTCAGAAAGACGGCAAGGAGGTACATGTAAAAAGTATGGATGGCGAAGCAGATTATTATTCATTATCAGCTACATGGATGGTGTCGTCAATAGAAAGAGATTTTTTCAAAACAAAAGTATCCCTATATTCAGACACTGATGATATTGAAAACGACATGAAAGAAATGTTTCAGTTGTTATGTAATAATCAATAAAATGTGATATATATTGCAGCGTCAACTATAACGGAACTTGTAATGCCATATCAACAAGTGTTACTATTGGGGCACTCAGTACTTGTCATAACTTTATATGCGCAGGATTAATCTAACAGCTTGTCTTTGGCTATTGAAAGGTTAATGCTTGTAGGCAGACAGCTTGGCTCTTTACAAAACGGTATCAGTGTGATAAACTATACATACAATGCCGATGGAGTAAGAATAGGAAAAAGCGGCTCAAGAGCCGGAACTTTTATAGTTTCAGGTACACAGATACTGCGTGAAATAAACAGTGTAGCGACCATAGATTATCTCTATGACGAAAACGGTTCGCCGATAGGACTCACTTACAAGGGAAAACATATTATTAGCGTTAGCTGTAGGAAACGGAAAACGTCCAGTTGCTCCGGAACATCATTATAATAAAATAACAGGCTCATCATTGGGATATTGGTGGCATTATCATGATGGCAATAGAAAAGGAGGGCATATATCTTATGTATGAATTGAACTATGGCATGCTGTGTGCAAATTTTAGTGAAGTTTTAGATTATTGCTTTAAGAATTCTGATTCTTTTTCAATGATAACCACTTTGAAAAAGCCATATAAAACAAATCTGCCGATTTGTGTACATGATAATATTATAGAATGTTGGAAAAACTGTCTAATTAACTTAAAACCTGATATAAAAAAATGGCCAGGTACTGAAACTAGGAGCAATCATAAAGTAATGCTTATTTATAATGCTAAAAAATTTAGGAGAACTTATCGTGATATTCCTAACTTTTTTCTTGCTATTGAGCAAAATTTGCCTGAAGATATTTGCTTTTATAGAGATGGTGAGGTTTGGTTATATACGGTAACTCATGAGAGGAGCGCAACTATGGTTTCTTCGACTAGTTTGGATTTTGATTTTTTAAAATCTTATTTTATTTAAATATACATATTACACAAACAATGATTTTCCTTGACAAATTGAAATATATGCGTATACAGTTCCGGTACGCAGATACTCAGCAAGAATAATTGATATATCTAAACTTAAGGCAACTTTTATATTTAAATTTTACTCAAGAGCAAGGTATAACGCATTAAACCGTACATATAAAAACAGAGGATTTGTTTATTTCAGAAATAATTCAATTCGAATTTCATTTTAATGGATGTCATATGTGAAAAAATTCCGCATGATATTTTTGAGTGCCGTTATTATAATTTTTTAAAGTAGAGGTAACTAATGTTATTTTTTCGATATAAAGTAAGACGAATGGTATGCACAATAATAATTTCAGTTTTGTGTTCAATTATCCTAACTTCCTGCAATCTTGTAACAATAGTAACAGGCAACTACAGCGGACTTGCCAATCGGAATTTCAATGCGTTGATAACCGCTATGGAAAATAAGGATAAATCGGCAGTCAAAGCACTGTTTATGGACAGCACAATAAACAGCTCGGAGAATTTTGAAAAATCCTTGGATGAATTACTTGAATATTATAATGGAAAAATGACTTCTTATGATGACGTGTCAAGCGGCGGAGAGTTTGTTGAAAGAAATTTATTTATTGGCAAGCGGGTATTTATGTCCTCGTATTTTGTAGTTGAAACCGACGGCGATAAATATCATTTTGATATTACAGAATGTGTTTTTGACAGCTTAAATCCGGGTAATGTCGGAATAAAATCTTTGTACATAATAAACGACAAAGATTTTCCCGATAAAGACGGGTACTATCAGGGTGATTACAAAAATACCGAAGGGATAAATATCGGAAAATATGCCGAATATTCCGAAGACACGGTAATGTCAAGAGAGAAATTCAATAATCTGCTTACTGCGGTTGAAAACAAGGACAAGGATACGCTCGGGTCTTATTTTTCAAAAAATGCCGTTGAGAAAACACCCGATTTCGACAACGAAGTTGAAAAATTGCTGAACCTGTATAAAGGAACTCATAAGCCGTTTAACAGATATACGGGTGGCGGCAGTGTTTATGAGATGAATGACTGGGGTACTGAATACAAATATCTTGATTCGAATTTTTATCTCGAAACCGAAGAGGGCAAAAACTTTTATTTTAAAATCAGCGAATATCTTATCAATGAAGAAGATGAAAATAATGTCGGCATTACATGCCTTAAGGTTTATAACCAAACCTCAGATGTAAATGCCGAAATCGATATGGAGGCTGTGCCGATAGTTGTTATCGGGGCTGAATGACCAAATCGGCTTTGGCGGTCGTTAAACGGTTGTGTATCTGAGGATTTAATAATGCAAAAGATTTTAGAACCCATTTTAGTTACGATAATTTTTGTCGGCTCATACATTCTAAATTATTCTTGCTTTGACACCTGTCTTTCCGATGATGTCGAGTTTAATTACGGAAAACACAAAAAGCGCAAAATATATAAAGAAACCCATGGCTTTTGGAGAAAGTTTTTCTTCATAGATATAAGAAAAATGGTAAGCCGATGGCATTACGTCCTGTTTATTGTAAATTTCACCGCTTTTGTTCTTATGCTTATTTTGGTAAATATTTATGTATTGAGCGAAGAAAATGTATCCAGATGGTTGTTTCTTATTTGTGGCGGAGTTTACTTTCTGTCGTCTGTTCCAGTAGTATTTGCAAGATGGGGGCTTTACAGAGGGAACGTTGTCAGAAGCCGCAAAGAGTACAGGAAGAATAATCGGAAGTGATTACATTTCTTGATGAGTTGTGTGTAATCGTAGTTCTTTAACGTTATCAAAAACAAGGCATTGATTTCAAACTTACAATGCCGAATAAGCACATATTACGATTGACAACACGGAGTTTGCAGTAAATAACCCTTTCAGATACAGGGGATATTACTATGATGTTGAGAGCGGATTGTATTATCTCAACAGCAGGTATTATGACCCTCAGACGGGTAGGTTTATTAGCCCTGAACCAAATGTTGATACGGCAAAGTTTGATGATGGAGTCGGTTTACATTGCTTTAATGTTTATGCTTATTGTGGGAATAATCCTGTCACATACAAAGATGTTAGCGGAGAATTTGTTATTTCTATATCTATAGGAATTGGCTCGCTTCTTACATGGGTGGCTTATGGTATTGCTACAGCGGTTGGTGTTGGTGCAGGTGTTGCGATAGGCACAGCTGTAGGGAATAATATTAGGCGTTCAACAACATATGTTGATACACGTTCCGATAGTAAGGCAAAAGAGAAAGACAGAAGAATCAAAAAACCTGCGCCTATATATATTTATAGATATAACGGAACAAATCCAGGTAATTTAATTCCAATGGCAAAGGATAAAAACACAGGTCTTTCTTTCTCTACTATACCGCCTATAAATAATAAAACTGCTGCAGTAACAACAATTGAAGAAGTTAATTCTACCGGCAACTTAATAGCGGTTCAAGACGGTCCTTCTCATGTAAGTATTAAACCAAGAAACGGAACAATGTCCGATTGGATAAAAGCAGGAACAAATTCAATATGGACAAAAACATTAAAGCGAATTGTAAAACGGTATCCGAGGTGACTTTTTTGTGATAGATATAGATTATATAATGACTTTACTTGATTGGAATGAAAGCGATGAAAATCAGTGTTATGGATTAGAACTTGCAAAAAAAGTAAATTGTTTCAATGTGTTTTTGCAACCATGCAATAAAAATATTAATAAAAATGTGTGGAATAATTGCGCCAAGATATTGTCAGATAAATCCGATGAAGAATTATCCCCTTATTTGCCGGAATTATTTAGATGGCTTAAAGATTTGAATTGGCCGGGAGCAATTTGCATTTATGATAGATTAATTATATCGGAAGATGAATTGTTCGAATATGAGCTAAAAGTATCTATCACCACAGCAAAAGCACAAAACGATAAATTGTGGTTACAGGCACTTAAAAATTTAAAAAAAGAGCGAAAAGCTAGAGATAAATAATAATTGTTAACAAAAATTAAAATGAAAAATTTAGATAAGAGGTGTGCGTTTTACATATTTTAACTATGATTGTACTAATTAAATTTGATTTTGAACAATACAAAATTTACATTCCTGATGGCTATATTCTGAATCTTGAAAATATTAGATCGGATTTTTTCGAATGGATATATTATCAACCTGAATGTATGATATATGATAAGTCAAATGCAATTTTAACATATGGGGTAGATGATTTTTTGAAATTTTTAAATGAAACAATATTTACCGGTTGTAAAGAAAAAGCATATATAGAAAGCCGTAATGGGAAAAAATACAACAAAGTAAATTATTGTATCGATTTAAAATAATTAAATATCACCGACAGCACAGGAGCAAAGGCAGTAACATACACCTACAATGCCTGGGGCAAGCTTATGTCAATGACAGGCAACACGGAGCTTGCGGTTAAAGCCTGCTAATCTAAGTATCTACAGTTCACTTGGATTATATAAGTCCTGTCTATCAAATAAGGCAAAGAAAAACATTCGTGACTGATTCATCACGACTAAAAAAATAAGGGGAAAATAATGATAATCAAAATAATTGTTCTAATGTCGCTATGTGCTGTTATTGCATTCCGGAAGCACTTTAAAAAACGTGCTTTATTTGTAATTGTTTTGATTGTGGCTATTTGCGCAAACATTTTTATTCCGGCTTTTGAATTTTTTGTTCGTTCAGAGCCACAGAATGACAGAATATTGGATTATATCAGTCAAATCAATTGGCATGACAGCGACTTGTTAAAATCAAAAGGTTTTGACTGTGACGGTGAAACAGGTACATACACAGATGACGATAAATTCAGCATTCACGTTGCTGATGCGACTTCTTATGATAAAGCAGAAATTGTTTCGGAATATAAAAATATTCATTATGAGTATTTTTCGTACTTGTCGGATACTCTCCTGATTCCGCAGTTGCGTAAGAACTATTCGGTGATAGTAAATGATAAGGTTGTTGAGATTACTTATAAAGACTGCCTTAGCAAGCCGGGCATAATGGATAAGCTGGAAGGGATATTCGGTGCAGCTGCGTAACCACATAACCGATAATACCGCACTTTTTAAAATCATAAAACAGAAATTAAATCACGACGATAGAAAACCGGCTATCGCCGTGATTTTCTTTTTCTGATAGCGAAAATACAAAGCTGTGCCGACGGGTACGGCTTTGTATCAAGATTCTTTGAACATAAAAAAACACCCCATCGCAAATAAATGCAATGGGGCTTTCTATCTGGAGCTAATACCCGGATTCGAACCGGGGACCTCATCCTTACCAAGGATGTGCTCTGCCGACTGAGCCATATTAGCAAACTCCTGACGGTTATTAATTATATCATACCATATCGACTTTGTCAAGGAAAATTTTCGAATTTTTAACTTCAATACACCGTAACGGTTTTATCAACGGTCAATATGCCGTAAAAATCAAACAAACCGCATTGTTGTGCGGTTTGTAGCTGGTACGGGTAACAGGACTTGAACCTGCACGCTTTCGCACCAGAACCTAAATCTGGCGTGTCTGCCAATTCCACCATACCCGTATATAAAAACGACGCTGAAAACTCAGCGTCGTGTGGCGGAAAGAGAGGGATTCGAACCCTCGAACGGGTATTAGCCGTTACACGATTTCCAATCGTGCGCCTTAGACCAGCTCAGCCATCTTTCCACGACTTTAATATTTTATCATATCCCCGAAGAATTGTCAAGAACTTTTTTCAAATGTTTTCTTATTCCTTCATGCGTTGGCTTTAATTTTTTGAAAAATTGTGTCCAATCCTCTTGACAAACACAATATGTTGTGGTACAATTGAGAAAACAACGAAATGTACTTACTGCTTTTATATACAGTAAATTGAAAGGAAGATTGTTATGGTAAAAGTAAATGTAAAAAACGGCACACTCGATCAGAAAGAGATCGACGCTTACGTTCAGTATGCTATCGAAGCTAACCCCGGAAAACTGGTCACCGAGCTTGACATAGACATTGACGGAGATTTTGCAAATCTCACCTATCATTTCGGAGAGATACCGTTTGACCGTATACGCCGTATCACAGGTTACCTTGTAGGTACGCTTGACAGATTCAATAATGCGAAAAAGGCTGAGGTCGAAGACAGAGTAAAGCACAGCATAGCGCCCGATGTCGAAGACGATATTTATGTTACGGCTTGATTTGTCGTTGACAGTAAATTGACAGAATAAAAAATGTTATTCCGTCCATACTTTTATTGGAAAATGAAAGTATGGGCGGTGTTTTTTTGTATTACAACAAGGTTGAAATAAGCGGTGTCAACACAGCGAAGCTGAAGGTCCTCAAGGAGTCGGAAAAAACCGAATTACTAAGGCAAATGCGTAGCGGCGACCCTACTGCCAGAGAGAAGCTGATAAACGGGAATCTGCGTCTTGTTCTCAGCGTGATACAGCGTTTTTCGGGCAGAGGAGAAAACCCCGACGATCTTTTTCAGGTCGGATGTATCGGCCTGATGAAAGCTATCGACAATTTTTCTACGGATTTTAATGTGAGATTCAGCACTTATGCCGTGCCTATGATAATGGGCGAATTGCGGCGCTACCTGAGGGACTCAGGCTCGATCCGTGTCAGCCGTTCAATGCGTGATCTGGCTTATAAAGCTATGCAGGCAAGAGAAAAACTTACCAATGACAATTCTAAAGAGCCTACAATTGAGCAGATAGCAAAAGAAATAGATGCAAAACGTGAGGATGTGGTAATAGCGCTTGAGGCAGTCAGCGACCCTATTTCGCTGTACGAACCGGTGTTTTCTGAGTCGGGTGATACCATATATATGATGGATCAGATAGGCGATAATAACGATGACAGAAACTGGCTCGATGAAATAGCTTTGAAAGAGGCGATAATCGGACTTGACGACAGAGAGAAGAATATTCTCAAGCTGCGTTTTTTCAGAGGCAAAACTCAGGTGGAAGTCGCACAGGAAATAGGGATTAGTCAGGCACAGGTATCACGGCTTGAAAAAGGCGCTCTCGGTAAGATAAAAAAGGCGTTATAACTTTGCAATCACATATTTCTGCTTGACTTATACAGTATATTGTGGTATACTTACTGCAAATATTAAATTAAGGATAATAGTAGAAATATGAAACGCTTTCTTTTACTCATACCGGTGATGATTCAGCCATATATTTTACTGTTTGCTCTTTACTCCATATTTATAAATCAATATATTGTAGAGCGTTTTTTCGGCGGTAATGGGCTTTGGCTGTTATTTGTGATATTTGTGACAATTGTCATTTCGTTTATATGCACGCTTGTGTATATGCCGTTTTGCCTTGCAAAGGGGTGGGGAGCAAGACAGACAGCCTTTTTCAATATGCTTATAAAGCTTGTTCAGATACCGGCATATCTTGCTATATTTGTGCTTGGTGTATTATTTTTCCTTACAATTTTCACTTATGCTTTTTCTGTTTTTTTCGTGCTGTTCGATTGTATAACGATATTCCTTACAGGACTTGTCGGATTAACGGCAAATCTCAGGATTTATAAGGAACGTAAGTGTTCCGGAAGCTTTGCGGCTTTGAATTCTGTATGTCAGTTTGTTTTTTGTATAGATGTTATAAGCGCTGTTATTGTTTATATATGTTCAAGAAAAGAGCCTGTGCAGTGAAATTATATTGAATAAAATGCTATAATTCAGTGTGTTGACTTGTTGTGGTTGGCACACTTTTTTATGCTGCCAAAAAATGTTGATTATAACTATTGAAATTCACAGAATAAAGCGATATTGTCATACAGCAAATGAGTTTTATATAAAGAAGGTTATTTCTTGGCAACAAAAGCGCACTTTTTTGAAAAAACATACTTTTTCTATAAACTGAAGATGGAGCAGATAGGCGACAACAACGATGACAGAAACCGGCTCGATGAAATAGCTTTGAAAGAGGGAATAATCGGACTTGACGACAGAGAGAAGAATATTCTCAAGCTGCGTTTTTTCAGAGGAAAACTCAGATAGAAGTCGCACAGGAAATAGAAATAAGTCAGCCACAGGTGTCACGGCTTGAAAAAAGCGTTCCGGGAAAAATTAAAAAAGCACTGTAGCAAAAACGTGTCAATCTGCGAAGGTTGACACGTTTTTTTTCTTTGCCTTATTACAATTTGTCTTTTTGGTTGACAAAAAAATTGCACTGTACTATAATTAAATAATAGGTTGGATTGGTGATAAAACATTTAAGGCAGGGGAAAAGATGAGTAATATCCGTATTTTTGTATCGCACAGGATAGATATTGACAGTGAAACAGTAGACACTCCCGTTTATTTTCCGGTCAGATGCGGTGCGGTTTATGATGAAGAAGGCAACAGTGAGATTCAGGGCGATGACACGGGCGACAATATTTCAAAGCTCCGTATGTCGTTTTGTGAATTTACGGTTCAGTATTGGGCGTGGAAGAATGTTGATGCCGATTATTACGGACTTTGTCATTACCGGCGGTATCTTTCTTTTTCGGATAAACGCTATAAAAATACGGTGTTCAATATGGTGCGTGAGTTAAAATTGACACCTCACGAAAAGAAAAAATATCATCTTGATGATACGAAAAAAATCGAAAAAACTGTAAAACAATATGATATGATAATTCCCGTGGTTGCAAAAGCGTCCGAAATGAGTTATAACAGGGCAGAGGTCAAAACGCTTCGTGAAATGTGGGAAAGCTATAACGGCGTGTATTTTGAGCAGGGGATAATAGACAAGATGTTTTCCCTTATAAAAGAGTATTCGCCCGAATATTACAATTCTGCCTGCGAATACTTTTCCGGAAAATATCACAGGGCGTTCAATTGCTATATAATGAAAAAAGAACTGTTTGTTCGTATGTGCGAGTTCCAGTTTCCTATTATGAAAAGAATTACGGAAATCACCGATTGCAAAACCTATGAACGTGCTCCCGGGTACATAGGCGAAATACTAAACGGTATTTTCATCCACCATATGCTGACGGTTGAAAACAGGTCGGCAAAGGAAACTCAGCTTGTGTTTTTTGTAAATACGGAAAAGATAAATTCCGCAAAAGAGTATTATAAGTACAGAATTCATTCCGTTGCCGATAAAGCAGTGCGGAGCGTTGCCGACAAGATATTCCCGATGTACTCGCCACGACGTGAAAAGGTTAAAAAGCTGTTAAGACTAAAATAGCGCTTTAATAATTTAGCTAATGATTTAGCTAAAGAAGTGCGTGGTTTTAGCTGTTTTTTGTAAAAAATTAACCAATTGAATCTGTTCGCATTGACAAAAATGCTTTTTGTGTTATAATTATTTTGATATTAGTATGAAAAATGCCCGAGTTTTGACATTTTTCAACATCATCAGGAAATGAGAGGATAAATAGCAATGAAAGTGTTAGGAATAATTCCCGCAAGATACAAGTCGAGCCGTTTCCCCGGCAAGCCCCTTGCGGATATATGCGGAAAGCCGATGATATGGTGGGTATACAACAGAGCCATAAAAGCCGAAACTCTGACAGAGGTGTATGTTGCCACCGATGATGAACGCATTTACAATGCCTGCAAGGAAAACGACATTAATGTAATAATGACCTCCGATACTCACAAGACAGGAACAGACCGTATAGGTGAGGTCGCAAGAAAAATTCCTGCGGATTTATATGTCAATATACAGGGCGATGAGCCTATGATCGAGCCGGAAACAATAAACAAGGCGGTATATCCTTTCTTCGAGAATCCCGATCTGCAGATTACGAATCTTATGACTAAGATAAAGGATCCTGTTGATGTAGTAAACTTCACAGTGCCTAAAGTCATAACGAATGCCGACAATATAGGCGTATATCTTACCAGAAGCACCGCTCCTTATCCTAAGGGAAGCATAGACTACAGCTATTATAAGCAGGTGTGCGTATACGGCTTCAAGCCTGAGGCGCTTCAGTTCTATTGTTCTTCTCCCAGAGGAAAAATCGAATCTATAGAGGATATTGAAATACTCAGATTTATCGAAGCCGGCTACAGAGTTCAGTACATAGAGGTTGATTCCGAAACAGTAGCCGTTGACACACAGAACGATCTTGAAAAGGTTAACAGGCTGATAGCTGCAAAGCTCGAACGGGAAAAGAATTAATTATTACAGGTGGGTATGAAAAAAATACGGATACTTGATTGTACTCTGCGTGACGGCGGATACGTAAATAACTGGAAATTCGGTTTCGAAAACATAAAAGACACCGTAAAACGTCTTATACAGGCAGGTATTGATATAATCGAGGTGGGCTATTTATCGTCAAAGGGAGACTTTTCTGAGGATGAGTCGCAGTATTCCTCGGTTGACGCTATAAAAAGAATCCTTCCTGCCGACAGAAAAAATACTCTGATTGCCGTAATGATAAACTGTGGCGATTATGATGCAGAGCTGTTGCCGCAGTATGACGGTACAGGACCCGACTGCATAAGGGTTTGCTTCCATAAGTCGCAGGCATTGCAGGCGGTTGAGCTTTGCAGAAAGATCAAGGACAAGGGCTATAAGGTATATTTTCAGCCTATGGTAGCTCTCAGCTATTCCGATGCCGAATACCTCGGTCTTATAGGTATGGCGAACAAATTCCGCCCCGACGTTTTTTATATCGTTGATTCTCACGGCTCTATGAAACAGAAGGATGTTGCACGTTTCTTTTATCTTATAGAGAATAATCTCGATAAGGAGATAGCTGTCGGCTTCCACTCCCATAACAACCTTCAGCTTTCGTACTCAAACGCTCAGTATTTAGCCGCTTTGCATACCGATCATAATCTGATAATAGACAGCAGCATTATGGGTATGGGCAGAGGTGCGGGAAATCTCAATACCGAGCTTTTTGTGGAATATCTGAACGAAACCGCAGACGCCGATTACAGTACAGAGCCTATACTCTGTTCAATCGACAATACTATAGCACCTATTTATTTGACTACATCGTGGGGTTATTCCTTATCCGGCTATCTGTCCGCAAAATACAGATGCCACCAGAATTACGCACGATTCCTCAGTAACAAAAACACCCTCACATACGAAGGTATGAACGCTATTTTCTCGAAAATAGAGCCTGAAAAGCGTGACAATTATGACCGAGAATATATAGATAAGCTGTATACTGCTCATATGTCTGCAGGCGGCGAAAAAACGCCCGAGGCAGATCTCAGCAGACTTTTCGAAGGACGTAATGTTGTTATTATCGCACCCGGCAGGACAACATCGGTAGAATCTGAAAGGCAGAAGGTCTTTGATAAGGTCAAAGCTACCGATGCGATAGTGATTTCCGTAAACCACTGCCCCGAATGGATCAAATGCGATTATGTGTTTGTAAGCAATATAAGACGTTACGAAAAGCTAAGCGGAGTAGAAACCGACAAGCTGATAATAACATCTAATATAAACGCACAAGCAGGCTACACAGTAGGCTACGAGCCTTTGCTGTGTTCTATAGAAGCTGTCCGTGACAATGTTACACTTATGCTTATAGCACTGCTTATAAAATCCGGAGCAAGTTCCGTTTATCTTGCCGGAGTTGACGGATATTCATTCAAGGAACGCAACTTTGCGTACAGAGATATGGAAACGTATGAAGACGAGCAAGTTGCCAAAGAGCAGAACAACGGTATATCAGCCGCAATCGCTCAGCTTTCACAGCGGATACCCGTTTCATTTATAACAAAATCACTTCTTGAAAGAGAGGAAAACCGTTCATAATGAAGGTAGTTTCTTTTGGAGAAATAATGCTCAGGTTATCGCCCGACGGATATTACAAATTGTTTCAGAAGCCGGAGCTTAATACATCGTTTTGCGGTGCTGAAGCTAATGTAGCCGTTGCCCTCAGCAATTTTGGAGATGAGGCTGAATTTGTGACCGCACTTCCCGATAATGATATAGGCAGAGCGGCTTGCAGAGAGCTTATGAGATACGGCGTAAAGACGGATAATATAGTTTATACGGGCGACAGGCTCGGGATATTCTTTGCCGAGAAAGGCGCAAGTCAGCGTCCGTCAAAGGTGATATATGACAGAAAGAACAGTGCTATAGCGTCGGCTGACCCTTCGTCGTTTGATTGGGAAAAGATATTTGACGGCGCAGATTGGTTTCATATTACGGGAATCACTCCGGCACTTTCCGACAGCCTTGCAAAAATTTCTGTCGACGCCGTAAAAGCCGCCAAAAAAGCGGGTCTTACCGTAAGCTGCGATATAAACTACAGAAGCAAGCTGTGGAGTGCAGAAAAGGCACGTCCCGTAATGACCGAAATAATGAAGTACGTTGATGTCTGCATAGGAAATGAAGAGGACGCTGAGATAGTGTTCGGAATAAAAGCAGGCACTACGGATGTCACAAAGGGACAGCTTGATACAGACGGCTATAAAAAGAGCCTTCAGACCGTTGCGGAAACATTCGGCTGTAAAATAGTTGCATACTCACAGAGAAAGAGTTATTCCGCAAGTGATAACGGCTGGTCGGGAATCATTTATGATGACGAAAAAAAGCAGGTTTATACATCTGCGCAATATGATATAAGAATTACAGACAGAATAGGCGGCGGCGATGCATTTGCGTCAGGACTTATTTATGCTCTGCATAACAATATATCGCCTGAAAACGCTATAGAAACAGCTGCTGCGGCAGGCTGTCTCGATCAGACGCTTGAGGGTGATTTCTGTCTGTTCGGAATTAATGATGTGTTTGATCTTGCCGGTGGAAATTCGTCGGGAAGAGTAAAGAGATAAAAGAAAGGAATTTTATTTTCAATGAACAGCGGTGAAAACAACAGCAAAAAAATCGCAATTTTCGTTTCACACAGAATCGATCTTAAAAGTATGGTGATTGACAATCCTTTATATGTACCCGTAAGATGCGGTGCGGCACTTGACGAGAACGATGAAGGCAATGTCATAATGGGCGACAATACAGGCGATAACATATCCGAGAAAAGAATTTCTTTTTGTGAGTACACAGTTCAGTACTGGGCGTGGAAAAATTATGATGCGGATTATTACGGACTTTGTCACTACAGAAGGTATCTTTCGTTTATGGATTCCTTTATGCCGGGCAATGACTACGATGTACGAATGGAAAACAACCTTTCGGTACGCACCGCAGAGTTATATCAGCTTTTCAATAAGTCAAAGATGGAGAAGGAGATCTCATCCTATGACGTTATTGTCGGCAAGGCTTTTGATACGACAAAGATCACCAGAGTACGTCCCAGAAACAGTGTAAAGGAGTTATGGTATGCATCAAGAAATCTTGTCGATCCTATAGCTATTGATACATTGATAAAGATAATAGAAGACAGGCACCCCGAGCTTGTTGAATCTATGAATGAGTATTTTGCCTCAAAGTATTACAGAGGCTATAACTGCTTTGTAATGTCAAAGAAGATATTCAACGAATACAACAAGGTGCTTTTTGACATACTATTTGAGTTTGATAAACAGTTTGACACCACCGGCTATGAGGGTAACAAGCTCAGAGCCACAGGCTATATGGGCGAGATTGTATACGGCGTTTATATGTGGTATCTTCAGCATCACACCGACTGCAAGTTCCTTGAGCGCCAGATTGTATACTTCAAGAACACCGAAGCAGATCCCGATGCAAATACCCTTGCACAACGTACCCTGTCATACAAGAAACCCAATGATGACATCAAGATTTTCGTTTCGCACAGGATGGATCTTGACAGCGCTGTGATAGGTAACCGTATATTCGAAAACTATAAGTGTAATGCAGGCTCGGCAAGATGCTTCCTTAAGATGAACGGCGATGACACCGGCGACAATATCTCCGATCTTGCAAAGTATTTCTCGGAGCTGAGTGTTCAGTATTGGGCGTGGAAGAATGCCAATGTAAATTACTACGGCCTTTGCCACTACAGACGTTATCTTTCATTCAGCAATAAGAAGTTTGACCAATGCTCAAGAGGCTACATAATTGAGAATATGCTCAATGACGAGAGCATCGAAAAGTATGGTCTGAATGATTATGACAATATGGCAAAGCAGATAAAGAAATACGATCTTATCACAGGCGGAAGCATGGATGTTGATGAGATGGATTTCCTTTTTGGCGGAAAACGTGCACATTGCATCAAAGATATATTCATGATTCAGGAGCATTTATTTGATAAAAGCGCACCTGAGCTTACACTTAAGCTGGTTGATGAGCTTTACCCCGAATATTCTAAGGCTGCCGAGGAATATATGGCTTCAAAGAAGTACTATGCGTATAACTGCTTTGTAATGTCAAAAGAGCTGTTCAACCGCTTCTGTACATTTGAATTCGGCGTACTGTTCGAATTCATAAAAAGATTTGATTTGTCAAAATATCAGGGTACCAAAATGAGAACGCCAGGCTATATGTCTGAGGTTCTTTACGGTATCTTCATATACTGGGTATTAAAGCAGAGAAAGTACAAGGTAAAGGAAAATCAGCTTGTATTCTTCAGAGAAACCAATGCCGCAAAGTGCAAGCTTGCTCCTGCAAAAACAGCGGCTGCTCCCAAAAAGCCCCAAAAAGTCGAAAGCGTTTTAAAGAAGATAATGAGAAACGCCTTCCCTGCATATCGTGTTGCTTTACGAAACGAGGAAAGACTCGGCGCACTGGTTGCTTCTGTTAACGATCTTCAGAAAAAGTCTACAGAACACAGCGTGCTGCTTGCAAGAACCGTAAAGGTTTGTCAGAGTGCTGCTCCCAAGAGCGTACAGGCAGCGGTTGCTAAGTCTCCTATCATCGCTACCAGTCTTCGCAAGGATATATGGGATGCAAAAACGCTCACTTCAAATATTAATCTCAATATTGCCTGCCTTGCAAATGAGATACACGAAACTCATAAGAAGTCATTCGGCGAGTTCAGAAATATCAATACCGGCAGAGATGTTGTTGTAATGGCATCAGGACCTTCGATGAGATACTACAAGCCCATTCCCGGTGCTGTACATATAGGTATGAATGCTTCATTCTTAAATCCTGATGTTGATATTGATTACTATTTTACTACCGATTACGAAAGCCGTGCTCCGTGGTTTGAAAAGCTGAAGGAATACGATTTTGTCAAGTTCTTCGGTCAGTATTCTACCGGTGAATACAGAGATAAATTCCAGGTATCAGAGAAGATTATCAGAGAGAATAACGGCAGAAGATTCTTCCAGGCGGCTCCCAGCGAGGATATACATATTAATATAGAATTCTATCCCCTTATGGCATTCTATTCAATTGCGTTCCAGGCTATCCACTTTGCGCTCTTTACCAATGCGAAAAGAATTTATCTTGTTGGTTGCGACTGCACCAATGCGGGATATTTTGACGGCAGCAAGCAGAGATTGTCGGATCTTGTAGCAAAGACAAGTGTTCCACACTGGTTAGACGGTTATCAGAAGGTCAAGGCGTTTGTTGAACGCTTCTATCCGGATACAGAGATTATATCCGTTAATCCTATGGGTCTCAGAGGACTTTATTCAGACGTTTATACGGATGACTTCATAGCAGATCATCCTGAAATAGATAGCAGTAAAGTAACACGTCTTAACAGCACACAGGAGGAAAAATGAAAGTTGTAATACTCGCCGGAGGTTTCGGCACAAGAATCAGCGAAGAAAGCCAGTTCAAGCCAAAGCCTATGGTTGAGCTTGGCGGTATGCCGATAATATGGCACATAATGAAGCTCTATTCTTCTTACGGCTTCAATGAGTTCATTATATGTGCAGGTTACAAACAGCACGTTATAAAGGAATATTTTGCAGACTACTTCCTGCATACATCCGATATTACATTTGACTTCACAAGCGGTAAAAACGAGATGATTGTTCACCGCAACAGCTCGGAACACTGGAAGGTTACCGTAGTGGACACAGGTCTTAACACGATGACCGGCGGACGTGTAAAGCGTATAAAGGACTATGTCGGCAACGAGCCTTTTATGCTGACATACGGCGATGGTGTTTCCGATGTAAATATAGCCGAGCTTGTCGAGTTCCATAAAAGTCACGGAAAGCTGGTAACAATGTCGGCTTACAACCCCGGACAGAGATTCGGCGTTCTTGATATTGATGAAAGCGGAAGAATAAATGAATTCCGTGAAAAGACATCCGGCGACGGAAGCCTTATCAATATCGGCTATATGGTATGTCAGCCCGAATTCATCGATTACATAGACGGCGACGAAACCGTTCTTGAAAAGAAGCCCCTTGAAACAGTAGCAAAGCTCGGAGAGCTTATGGCATATAAGCATACGGGCTTCTGGCAGTGTATGGATACTGTAAGAGAAAAAGAACAGCTTGAGAAAATGTGGAACAACAACAATGCTCCCTGGAAGATTTGGAAATAATGGGTAAATTATCCGATAAACTTGCGGGATTTTTCGGAAGATTATTTCCGATGTCACGCAACAAGACAATAAAGCTCAACAACGAGATAAGGCAGACAGAAAGCGAGCATTTTGCACAGCTTTGTGAAATGCTCGGTTTTCTTGAAAACAGCCTGAATACTTGCACGGATATATGCCGTGATAATGCGGAGCAGATAAAACTGTGCCGTCAATCGTTGCGTACATTGGAAGATAATCAGGTTAAATTCGGTGAGTCTACCGCATCAAAACTCAAAGAAATAAAACTTGATATTGAAAATCTGAAAAAGCAAAATGAGTGTATCAGCGAAAAACTGAGTAACGAAATATCAGAGAAATCTGCCGGAATATCCGGTGAACTTATCGGCTGTATTTCACATCACACAGAGGAAATACTCGGTTGTATAACCGACAGCGACAAGCGTTCTTCCGATAGCGATAAGCACATTGTCGAACTTATTGAAAACGGCATATCTGAAAACAATAAGCACGCAGGAGAAATAAAAGCGTTCAACAACTCGCTTTCCGATGATATTAAGTCGCTTTCGGACAGCGTTACCGCAGGCTTTGACAAGACCTCGAAAACAGGCGAGTATGCGGATGCGCTTAACGGCTTATCGTCAGATAACAAAAGCATCTCGGCTGAGATTAAGTCGCTTTCCGACAGCGTTACCGCAGGCTTTGACAAGACCTCAAAGACAGGCGAGTATGCGGATGCGCTTAACGGCTTATCGTCAGATAACGAAAGCATTTTGGCTGATATTAAGTCGCTTTCGGACAGCGTTGCCGCAGGCTTTGACAAGACCTCAAAGACGGGCGAGTATGCGGATGCGCTTAACGGCTTATCGTCAGATAGCGAAAGCATCTCGGCTGAGATTAAGTCGCTTTCGGACAGCGTTGCCGAAGGCTTTGACAAGACCTCAAAGACGGGCGAGTATGCGGATGCGCTTAATGGCTTATCGACAGATAACGAAAGCATTTCGGCTGATATTAAGTCACTTTCGGACAGCGTTGCCGCAGGCTTTGATAAAACCTCAAAGACGGGCGAGTATGCACAATCTCTGCTTGATGCAGAGAATACGGCAAATACAATCCGCCGTGAGATGAATCTGTTCAAAAGGCAGTCATATCTCAGAAAATTGTATTTTCATCCCGGTGAACGTGAAGCTCTGGCAAAATTGTTCAGTGACGCTATGAACAGAGAGGACAGCGCACAACGGTTCAGCGCACTTATAAGCGGACTTGACAACGAGAGCAGAAATACCGTTTCCGATATAATTCATCGTATGGGAATGATAGCGGACGGCAACAAGTCCTTGCAGGATGTCTATACACAGCGTGAGCAGGAAGAATTCGTTCGTATGAATGATGAATTCAGCTCAAAGATAGTAAAGTTGAACGATAATCTTTATTATTACAACGGTTATTATCTCCCCGTTAACCAGTTTGACAGCAGTGTTTTCTATTCAAAATACGCTATTGACGAGCTGACCACACTGGACAGTGTGAGAAATAAGGATATAATCGACGCAGGCGGATATGTCGGTGACACGGCGCTTCTGTTCTCGTCATATACGGATAAGAGTATTCATGTATTTGAGGCTTCTCCCTCAAATATGGATATTATCCGTGAAACGATAAGGCTGAATCAGTTAGAGAACATAGTGCCTGTAAGCAAGGCGCTGGGCGAGAAAAGCGGCACGGCAACATTCAGTCTGGGCGAGCGCAATTCCTGCAATTCCCTTGTTGAACGTCCCGGTTATAATTATCCGAATCATATCGAAGTTCCCGTTATTACTCTTGATGATTATGTACGGGAAAACGATCTCGAGGTCGGTCTTATAAAGGTTGACATCGAGGGAGGTGAGCAGCTGCTGCTCAAGGGCGCTGTCGAAACCATCCGCACTCAGCACCCGATACTTCTCATCAGTATTTATCATTCGGCAAACGATTTCTTTGAGATTAAGCCTATGATAGAGAAAATGTGCGACAAATACACCTTCAGAATAATTAAACCCGCCAATTCGGCTATTGTTATTGAAACAATACTGTTAGCCGAGGTCAGAGATGAAAGCGGCGAAAATATCATTAATTCGTAAAGGAAAAATCAATATGGATATGTCATTTTACAAGGGTAAAACTGTACTGATAACAGGTCACACAGGCTTCAAGGGAAGCTGGATGTGCAAATTGCTTTCTATGGCAGGAGCAAAAGTTATCGGTTATTCTCTCAATCCCCCCACAACACCATCTCTTTTTGAGCTTTCCGGAGTTGAGAAGGAAATAGTTTCGGTTATCGGCGATATAAGAAATCTTGCAAAGCTGAACGAAACAATGCAGAAGTACCGCCCCGAAATAGTAATTCATATGGCGGCACAGCCCATAGTAAGAGAAAGCTACGCAGAGCCTGTCTACACATACGAAACAAATGTTATGGGTACTGTCAATATATGCGAGGCTGTAAGGCTGTGCGACAGCGTAAAATCATTCGTAAACGTAACCACCGATAAGGTTTACAAGAACAACGAATGGGAGTGGGGATACCGTGAAAATGACGCACTTGACGGCTATGATCCTTATTCCAACTCAAAGAGCTGCTCGGAGCTTGTAACAAGCTCTTATATAAAGTCGTTCTTCTATAACCGTGACATTGCGGTTTCGACCTGCCGTGCAGGTAACGTTATCGGAGGCGGCGACTTTGCAAAGGACAGAATCATCCCCGATTGCGTAAGAGCAATGGAGGCTAAGCAGGAGATAACAGTAAGAAATCCTTATTCGACACGTCCCTATCAGCACGTTCTCGAGCCGGTCGTTACATATCTTGTGCTTGCAATGAAGCAGTACGAGGACAAGAGCCTTGCCGGTAATTATAATATCGGTCCGGATGATTGCGACTGCGCCGCTACAGGCGAGCTTGTCGATCTGTTCTGTTCACACTGGGGCGACGGTGCTTCGTGGAAAAACGTTGCGGATAAGAACGCTCCCCACGAGGCTAATTTTCTTAAGCTCGATTGCTCAAGAATAAAGCGTGTACTCGGATGGAGTCCCCGCTGGCATATTTCTGACGCTATCGAAAAGGTGACCGAGTGGAGCAAGGTATATCTTTCAGGCGGCGACATTAGCGCCGTTATGGAAAAGCAGATAAACGAATATCTGGAGGTAAAGTAATGAAAAAAGCTCTTGTTACAGGTGCAAACGGCTTTGTCGGAAGTGCGCTTGTGCGTGAATTGGTAAAGAATAATGTTGAGGTAATCGCACTTGACCGTGACGGTTGCAATAACAACATACCCGAAAATGTAAGATTTGTGGCTCACGAGCTTTCCGAATCGTCAAAGCTCGCCGATATTATCCCTGACCGTGATATTGATGTATTCTATCACTTTGCATGGGTAGGCTCGGCAGGCCCTGCGAGAGCAGACACCGCTTTACAGCTCAATAATGCTCAGTGGACGGTAGATTGTCTGCGTGTGGCAAAGGATATGGACTGCAAGAAGTTTGTATGTGCCGGCTCTATAATGGAGCATGAAACAATATCAGCCGCATTCAGACAGGGTAATAAGCCCGGTGCCGGCTACATATACGGAAGCGGTAAACTTGTTGCTCATACAATGTGTATGAGCGTTGCCGCACAGATAGGTATAGATCTTTGCTGGGCAAAGATAACCAACGCATACGGTGCAGGTGAGCTTTCACCCCGTTTTGTAAATACGACCATCAGAAAGATTATAAACGATGAGCCTTTACAGTTCACAAGCGGTACACAGAATTATGACTTTGTATATATAGACGATGTTGCAAGAGCGTTCTATCTCATCGGAGAGAACGGAAAGCCTTTCTGCCATTATCTTATAGGCAGCTCGGATGCAAAGCCGCTCAGAGAATTTGTTCTTGAGATGAAGGCTGCACTGGCTCCCGACAAGGAGTTCGTGTTCGGAGATGTTCCGTTCACAGGCGTAAATATGCCGCTGTCGGATTTTGACTGTTCGATTACGGAAAAGGATACAGGCTTCAGAGCTACAATACCCTTCGGAGAAGGCGTCAAAAAAACAATGGATTGGATTAAGGAGCAGAAATGATACAGAAGTTTGAATTCAAGGAAACAGAGATTAAGGGACTTATAGAAGTAACTCCCTTCAATGCCGATGATATAAGAGGCTGTTTCACAAAGGATTACTCGAAGGAAGTGTTCGAGGCAAACGGCATAAAGCACGATCTTGCCGAGGTTTTCTATACGACAAGCTACAAGGGCGTTATCCGTGCACTTCATTTTCAGCGTGAGAAACAGCAGCCCAAGCTGGTACGTTGCATACACGGACATGTTTACGATGTAGTAGTCGATTTACGCAAGGACAGCCCCACGTTCAAGAAGTGGCTTGCATTTGAGCTTATCGGTGAAAAGCACAACGAAATACTCGTTCCCGCAGGTTGCGCTCACGGTTATCTTGTACTTGAGGACAGCATAGTATCCTACAAGTGCGGAGAAAAATTCTACGGCGAATATGATGACGGCATTATGTGGAACGATCCCGACATTGCAGTAGACTGGAAGCTTGACAGAGTTGGCGGAATTGATAAGGTTATACTTGCCGATAAGGACAAGAATCTGCAGACCTTTAAAGAATTCATGAGCAAGTACGGTGGCTTTTGATGAGCAGTTTTGATTTTGACACCCTTATAGTCGGCTGTGGACTTTCCGGAGCGGTAATCGCCCGTCATTTAGCGGAAAAAGGCAAGAAGGTCGAGATATGGGAACGCAGGGATCATATCGGCGGCAATATGTACGATCACGTTGACGATCACGGAATACTCGTACAGGATTACGGTCCGCACACATTTCACACGAAAGAGAAATATCTTTTTGATTATATGTGCCGCTATGAGCAGTGGTCTGATTACAAGCTGACCTGCGGTGCGGTATGGAATGATACATATACCCCCACCCCCTTCAACTTTACCACGATTGATAAGTTCTTTGATAAGCAAAAGGCAGAAACGCTCAAGGCAAAGTTGACTAAGGTTTACGAGGGCAGACCGACCGCTACCGTGGTTGAAGTTCTCGAAAACGAGGACGATGATATAAGAGCATACGCTCAGTATCTTTTCGATAACGATTATGCACCATATACCGCTAAGCAGTGGGGCGTATCTCCCTCTGAAATTGACCCGTCCGTGCTTAAAAGAGTACCTCTGCGTTTTTCGTATGACGAGGGATATTTCGATGACGCTTATCAGGTAATGCCGGTGCATTCATTCACGGAGTTCTTCAGAAATCTGCTGAACCACAAGAATATCACGGTCAGAACCGGTGTCGAGGCGCTTGAGCGGATTGCTGTAAAGGATAATAAGCTGTATGTTGACGGCGAGCCGTATAATAACATTCTTGTATATACAGGTGCGCTGGATGAGTTATTCGGTGAAAAGTACGGCAGACTTCCTTACCGTTCACTGCGTTTTGAGTATAAGTATACCGACAAGGACAGCTTTCAGGACGCTCCTGTTGTCGCATATCCTCAGGAAAAGGGCTTTACCAGAATCACCGAGTACAAGAAAATTCCCGTCCAGGATGTAAAAGGCAGTACCTATGCGTTAGAATATCCTCTCCCGTATAAGTCGGGCGAAAAGCTTGAGCCGTATTATCCTGTTCTCACAAAGGAGAGCATGGAGCAATACGCAAAGTACGAGGCTCTGGCGTCGCAGATTGATAATCTTATCTGTTGCGGAAGACTTGCCGATTTCAGATATTACAATATGGATCAGGCGTTAAAACGTGCGCTTGAGCAATGCGATAAAATAGATAATATATAACGAACCGTCTGAGCTGTGGGCATTGACCCACAGCTTTATTTTTTACACTTATTGCAAAACGCTTTCAGCCATGTTATACTGGTAGAAAAGAGGTGAGCAGATGAAAAAAAGAATAGCACGGTCGTCCGTTTTACATATAATATTGATAATAATCGCCATAGCCGCCGCAATGCTTTGCAGACAGCTTGACAGGATCGGTACTATGCAAATATTCGGCATTATCAGAAGTCTGATATATATTTTTATGTTTCTGATATGGGGAATCACCTTGAGAAACAGGATAGTGCAGATACAGGCAAAACGCTTTATGACATCTATAGCAGGGCTTATTGTGTTCTGGGTAGCTATCCGTTCGGTGAAGTTCATTATAGCCCAGAGTCCGTTCGCTGTCCGAATGCTGTGGTATATGTATTATATCCCGATGATATTTATCCCTATGTTTGCACTGTTAGTCGCTCTTTCACTCGGAAAGCCCGAAAACTACCGCCTGCCCGCAGTTACATCCTTACTGTATGTCGCTTCTGTCCTGATGGTAATATTCGTGCTTACAAACGATCTGCATTGCCTTGTGTTCAGATTTCCGGGAGAAAGGGAAATGTGGGACGACAGAGATTACAGCTATGCAGGCGGATATTACATAGTGGCAGGATATATGCTTTTATGCACAATCGGCGCATTTGTGGCTTTAATATCCAAGTGCCGTATACCAAAGGCAAGAAAAACGTTCATTATGCCGTTACTGCCTGTTGTCGCAATGGTTATCTACACGTTGCTCTATGTGTCCGGAGAAATCACGGGCGGTACGTTCATTCACAGGCTGGCAGGCGATATGACCGTTACCGTAAGCCTTCTTACTGCGCTTTCTTTTGAATGCTGCATACAATGCGGACTTATACGCTCGAATACTTATTACATACAGCTTTTGCAGCCGTGTACAGTTCCTGCTTTGATTACCGACAATGATTACAATATACTTCTCTCGTCCGATTGTGCCGAAAAGATAGACCGTGAAATAATGCAGATGGCAAAGTCCTCTCCCGTAATGCTTAGCAGCGGAAAACGTCTTTCCTCCGCCAAGATAAAAGGAGGCTATGTCTTGTGGCTGGACGATCTTTCTGAGCTTATTGAGGTAAACGACAAGCTGGCAGAGGCTAAGGACGATCTCAAGGATGATTATGATCTGATTTGCGAAGAATACGATCTCAGAAACAGAGAGGCTCACATACTTGAGCGTGACAGGATATATGACAGGATCAGCCGTGAAACGTCAGGCCAGATAGCTGTATTGAACAGCCTTACAGACCGCTTCGAGCTGTCGGAGGATGAAGATGAGCGCAGAAAGCTATTGGGTAAGATGGTGGTAATCGGCGCTTATCTAAAGCGCAGGAACAATCTCATATTCATATCGGAAAGAAGCAGTATGATAAGCGAAAAAGAGCTGTACCTTGCGTTCCTTGAGCTTACGGATAATCTTGAGCTGTACGGCGTGACCTGCGGACTTAATATCAGATTAAATAAGTCCGTGCCGGCTGTGGCAGTAATGGAGATGTTCGATACATTCGAAAAAATGATTGAGCTGTCACTGGATAATTTATCGGCTGTGAATATATCCGTGACGTTAAATGACGGTATATTCACAATGACGGTCACTGCTGAAAGCAGTACGGATTTTAATGTAATGAACGGTGATTTTGTAACGGCGGTATGTGATGATGACGGCGAATGGCAGATCGTATACAGAAGGGAGGCTGGAAGATGCAAGGCTTAGGCAGACGCTATCTGCTGCGCAGGACGGTAAAAGACGCATTTGATAATCTCCCGTCGGGTATATGTTTTTTCGACAGCAACGGAATAGCAGTCCTGTGCAACAAGCAAATGGACAGGCTGATATATGAATTGAAAGGCTTTGACGTACAGTGCCTCAGCGAACTGCAGGATATATTTTCGGAGCATAACAGCGGCTCGGTCGTACTTGTAAAGGGAAAAGCATGGCGCTTCAGACTTGATGTGGCTTCTCTTAACGGTGTCGGCTACTATACGCAGGTAACTGCAACGGATGTAGATGAGCTGTACAAACGTCAGCTTCAGCTTGAAGAAAGCAGCAGAAAACTCGAGCGTGCAGGCAGACGAATGCGAAAGCTGACAGAGAATATAAGAACGGTTATCCGTGAAGAAGAAATACTCAGTATGAAGATTCGTGTACACGATGATATAGGCAGGAGCGTAATTGCGACCCGTAATCTGCTGTCAAATAACAGACCGACAAGCGAGCTGGATCTTACAGCGTGGAAGAATGCTGTAAGACTTCTTATGAGGGACAACGAAAAAAGCTACGGAGCAAACAGCTATGATATATCCGGTCAGTTAAAGGAAACATCTTCCGTTCTCGGAATCAAAATAAACGTTGAAGGAGATATTCCCGACCCGTTTTATTATAAAATATTCATAACGGCTGTCAGAGAGTGCGCAACGAATGCGGTACGTCACGCAGGGGCGACGAAATTGAACGTAAAATGCAGTAAAAGCGGCGGCAGACAATGGATAGCCTTGTCTAATGACGGAAAGGCACCTATCAGCGCCGTCACTGAAGGCGGCGGTCTTTCGTCACTGCACGACAGAGTAGAAAAAAGCGGCGGAACTATGAGCATTAATTCATATCCGTATTTCGAGCTTGTAATTTCATTTCCGCTCAACAAGGAGGTAACACTATGACACAGGTACTGATTGTAGAAGACCAGAAAATGATAAGGGAAAGCCTAGAAAATCTTGTAGCACAGGCAGACGATCTTTCTCCGGCAGGCTCGCTGTCTTGTGCGGCGCTTGCCGAGCAATACTGTATGCGTGGCAATATCGACCTGATATTAATGGACGTATGTACGGAAAATGATGAGAGCGGATTTGTCGCTGCGGAAAAAATAAAAAAACGCTTCCCATCGATAAAAATTATCATCATAACCTCAATGCTTGATTACAGCTATCTTGATAAGGCGAGAAAAGCAGGTGCGGAGAGCATCTGGTTCAAGGATGTAAGCACAGAGGAACTGCTCAGCGTTATAAAGAGGACGATAGACGGAGAAAGCGTATATCCCGATAAAATGCCCGAAATACCCGTAGGAAACGCTACCAGCTACGAGTTTTCCGATGCGGAAATCAGAGTTCTGCGTCTGCTGGTCGAAGGTATGACGTATAAGGAGATGGCACAGGAGCTTTGCGTTACTCCCGATTGCGTAAAGGCACACGTCAGCAGTATGCTTTCCAAAACCGGTTATTCATCAAAAACAAAGCTCGCCGCAGTTGTAACATCAAAAAAACTGATTGTTAACGGATTTTGACAGAAATTTCTTGCATTTGCTTTTATTTTACCCATTTGGGTAATGGTTTAATTGGAACGGTATGGTATAATAACCTCAGACGATAAACCGCATAAGCGGATTATCCCGTGCATAAGCACGGTAGGCGGTTACCCGCCTGTCTGAGAACATTTTATCACCAAATCCTTTTGCCACAGGCAAAAGCACGGCGTACCGCCGTGTCGGCTTGCGTCGATTTGATTTGTGATATAATAACCTCAGACAGATAAACCGCATAAGCGGAATATCCCGTGCATAAGCACGGTTGGCGGTTACCCGCCTGTCTGAGGACATTTTATCATCAAACTCTTTTGCCGATTTCACTCTATACCTTAGTTTATCTGATTATGACGGAGAATTATTATGTATCACTCATTGAGCTTTGAGGATTACTGCAACGGTATGGTTCGTGAAGAAAATAAATCAGACGGTACCGTAAAAGTATCCGGCTTATCCGCTGTACACAGCGCTATGTCAAGCCGCAATTGCTATTCTTTTTCGCTGTATCACGCAAAGAACGGTAAATATGTCATGGACGCATTCTGTAATTGTGCTGACGGCTTCGAAACAAAGCGGATAGATATGGGATATACAGCAATAGAAGACGAAGACGCTTTAGCTGTGTTGCGTCTTGCAGATACAACGGGGCTTATAAAAAGAATAGAGGAATACAAAACCCGGAATAACAGTTGTCCTGCGGGTATGCAGCCGCACGACAAACCGGTAAGAAGTTGCTTGTTATATTATTCGGACGGTTCAGTAAAGAGTGCGCCTTTTGAGATTGACAATGAGATAAAGAGTGCTTTTATAAAGCTGGCTGAGAAATACACTAAAGGCAAGATATGTACGCAGAAATGAGCTGAAAAAGGGGAGGGAACACATGGGCTTTTTCGAAAGAATGAAAAAATACAATTATAATGATGTAATTGAAATCTATGCGTCCTGCGGTCATATGTGTTACACCTTTAGCTATAACTTCGATCTTAATAAAAGAGGCGATAAATGGCTGTTCAGCTGTAATTGCTCGGTAAGCGACAAAGAAGAAAGAGTCAAATCGGATAACCGTGAGATAACGCAGGAAGAAGCCGAAAATGTAATCAAAGCGGCAGAGGAAAGCGATCTTGCGGATAAAATCAAGAAACACCGACCAAGACCGTTAAGCCGTGTGGTTTTTGTATGCGATGAAACGATGTATTCGAGCAGCCTGAAGTTTGCAGACGGCACTAATCTTAATGCAAATTGTAAGGTAAGCGAAAACGTAAAGGATTTGTTTTACGCACTGGCAGAAAAGTACGGCGAGGAAGAGGATTCCTGAGCGGAGCAGTAATAGCCCCAAACCGCCGCATTGATAAATGATATTGCGATAGAAAACATAAATTAACAGTCTGTAGAAAAACTTTTTCGTTATTAAAAAATGGGGTTGAGGGGCGTAGCCCCCCATACAGGTCGTCAGCCATTTGTACCACTGCATCGTGCAGTGGCTTTGTGTGGCTGACTGCAAGCATCCTTGCTTGGACTTGGGGCGGTAGCCCCAGTAATATAGCCCCTTTCCGGGGGAAAGGGGTTTTCGGCAAGGATGCCGAAATAAGGACACACCAAGCTTTGCACGAAGCAAAGCTATCAGAGTGTCCTAAAGGGGATAGGGATAGAGAATTAGCTCTATTTTTATAAAAAACAGACTTTTTCTACAAGCTGAAATTAATTACCCGGTAAAAAGCTAATCAGCTTAAATACAGATGATACAGGAGGAACACAATGGGACTTTTTGACAAACTTAAAAACACAGCGGCAAGCGCTGTAGGAGGTGCGGTAAATAACGCCGCAATGTCTATAGGCAACAAGAGCGAAACATTTACATTCACAGCACTCCCCGAAAGTCTTGCACAGATGCAGGCACTGCCTGAGGCAAGCCTTGATTCGCCGTTCAAGGCGGCTGCACTTACTGTATGCGCACTGTGCGCTTATGCGGCAGACAAAAATATCGGTACGGAAATGCTCAACTGGCTTAGAGGTCCCCGTCCGCTCAACGGTACGGAAATATCGTTTCTTAACGACCGTTTCCGTGACGGAAAGACCTATATTCCGTTCTCATATTTTGAGGGAGCAACACCCGATAATGATTATACACCTTCAGAGCCGTTCAGAGTAACGGTACAAAGTACGCACGTTTCGGGCGAGGAACAGGGTTATATGAAGCTGTTCATTCCCTGTGGCGGCGCTGACAGCCCCAGACCCATAAAACTGCGTATGAAGGGCGACGGCAAATGGTTCTTATGGGAGCAGTACCTGCTTACAGGTATACGCACACCCAAATCCGCAGACCCCTGGGCATAAGCTGTAACGGCTTATTTACGCATAAATCAGGAAAATTCAGAGTATGAAAGGATGAATAGTATGAATCTTATCGGAAAATGGAAAGTTAAAGAATTGCCGGTTTATCCCGAACCCGGTAAAATGATTTTCGTAGCGGTTGAAGAACTCCCGAAGTATATCACTGACGAGGATCTGCTTAACGATTATATGCAGCAGGCATCTTTTATTTACGAATTTTGCGAAGACGGCACGGTTGAAACAATGATGCCTATTCCGGAAGAAATGATGGAAAAGGCAAAAGAGCAGGGAGCTAAGATAAAGGATAACTACGGTGTGCTTGACACTACCGTGTGGAAGGAAGAAGACGGTAAGATCTTCTATGATACAAAGATAAACGGTACCGTTATGGATGAGCCTGTTTCTTCATTCGCTGAAATAAAGGAAGCTGAGGACGGAACTATCCGTTTTAACGCAGGCTTCACAGTATTAGAAAGAGTATAATCTCCTTGTTGATCGGGGTTACCACCGTATGCTTAGGCATACGGTGGACTTTTTTTTAATTCTGTATTTTTGTCTTGCAATCTTCCCGATAAAGTGTTATAATCATACGTCGAGTGATTAAGAAAAGAAGGTTATTTTTTGGCAGAAAAAGCAAGATCCGTTTCTCCGGAATTTTTCGGAACAGAAAACGTGTGGAAGATAATGCTCCGTATCGCTCCGCCTATAATGCTGGCTCAGCTGATACAGGCAATGTACAATATAATCGACAGCCTTTTTGTCGGACAGTATTCCGATGACGGACTTACCGCCCTGTCGGCTATCTATCCCGTTCAGCTTATTATAATAGCTCTTGCGGTCGGCACTGGGGTAGGAACCAATACGCTTATGGCAAAGCAGTATGCGCTGAAAGATGAAAAAGGCGCCAACCATACGGCAGGTGTCGGAACTGTTCTTGCGGTTATAATGTGGGCGCTGATTTCCATAATATCAATAGCGTTTATGGGACCGTACGTTGCAATATCGGCTCAGTCGCCCGTTGCAATGCAGTACGCAAACGAATACGGTATGATAGTAAGCATAGGAAGCATAGGACTTTTCCTTGAAGGAAACTGGACAAAGGTACTTCAGTCGGAAGGCAATATGAAGCTGCCGATGATTGCTCAGATTGTCGGAGCGGTAACGAATATCGTTCTTGACCCGTTGCTGATTTTTACCGCAGGACTTGGAATAAAGGGTGCGGCAATAGCTACCGTTACAGGTCAGATAGCCGCCGCAGTTATCGTCGGTGTAAAAGGCGCACGAAAGCCTCCTGAAATAAAGCGTATCCCGTGTATCGCCAAAAGCATATACAAGCTTGGCTATCCGTCAATATGTATGCAAGCTCTTTACACTGTCTACATAGCAATTCTGAACATTATCCTTGCGGGATTCTGCGATGAGGCGGTGACCGTACTCGGTCTTTACTATAAATTACAATCGTTCTTCTTCATACCGCTTCTGGGATTGCAGACGTGCATCGTACCTGTACTCAGCTACAATTATACATCGGGAGATTACTTAAGGTGCAGAAGAATCTTCCGCAGCTCACTGATAATATCCGGCGTGTTTATGATACTCGGTGTGCTGTCCTTTGAGTTTATCCCCACTCAGCTTATAGGGCTGTTCACTCAGAGCGAAACAGTAAAAAGCATAGGAGCGGTTGGATTCCGCCTGATAGGAGCCAGCTTTATTCCTGCTGTATTTTCGTTTATGACGCCGGTTTTCTTTCAATCTATCGGTTATTCAAAGACCAGTACATTCCTTTCCGTATTACGTCAGCTTATCTGTCTTGTGCCGTTATTCTGGATATTCTCTTTTATCGGACTTGATTACGCTTGGCTTGCATTCCCTCTGACCGAGGTAATTACCGGATCTATCGGTATGGGGATGTACTATTACGCAATAAAGCGTTTCTGATTTTCACCCGTAATATGAAGCAACAAGCCCCGTTCCGACTAAGAACGGGGCTTGTTTTACGTTTTGTTTATCAGAAGCTCAATGTTTCCTGCGGCTTTGTGAACGATGACAGGGTAGCGGTGGCATTTTTAAAGTAAAACACCTGCGTGTTGCCGTCATCCGCATCATACAGAGCCTTAAGCTCAGGGTAGGCATCAAGCATCGAAACTCTTGCCGCACGGTCATCGTCCTCGACAAGCTCCCCCTCGATTCTCAGCCAGTCGCCGTCTGCCATAGCGCATATCTCAACATTGGGATTTGCGGCTATCTGATGCGATACCGCCTTTTTCTTTCCTGTCTGGATATACAGCTTTCCGTTGTAGATGTGAGCCGTACCGAAAGGTCTTACTCTCGGCTTGTCACAGTCTACGGTCGCAAGGTAATATGTACCTGCGGCTTTCAGAAATTTGCACACATCAAGTAAAGTTTTCATAGTTATACCTCCTGAATTAAAACCCTTTCGGGATATTGCCGTTATCTTATTGCCGCCTTGAAAGCGTTATAGTTGCCTGCCTCACGCTCGGTATGGAATACAGCAAATTCGATAGCCTTGAAACAGCCTCTGAATGCCTGAAGCTGCTCTGCGAAAACCTTTGCCACAACTATCGGCGGATTTTTGAACGCACCGCAGCCGAAAGCACCGAGTATCAGAGCCTCGTTGCCGTTTGCCGCCGCAATTTCGAATATTCTGCGTATCCTCGATGTCAGAAGCTGTGCAAGCTCTTTATCGTTTATATCAGCCCGTTTGTCGCCGGCTCCGGGATTCATACAGTTGCTCGGCTTGTGTCGCAGATTCGGTGCGGCACAGGTGATTATGTTCACCTTCTGCCATTCGCTTTCGGGCAGCAGCTTCGGTACGTTTGTGTCGCTCTTTATCACATATACATCGGGGGTGTAGATGCAATCGTTGTTGTAAAGCGGATTTTCAGCTTGTCTGTGCGGAGTGTAGAAACAGCTCCACATATCGCCTGTGTTAAGGCAGGGGTACAGCGTCGAGCAACGGCAGATTGATTCTTCCTGTGCCGATGAGCCGTGAGTAACACCGCCGCCGGGATTGCTCGCTGAGGCAAAGTTCAGTACGCAGGTCTTCATGCCTTGCTTCGCATACTCAACAGCCGCCTCAAGAGAACGTTTTCCGCTTACCGTAACGGTCGGCGTGTATCCGGCGCACTGCGGCAGCTCCACCGTTTCGTCAGCCGCCGTAAACTTCTGGTTCGCAACCGAATTGCTTACAGCCGCTTTAAGCGTGGGATTGCTCTTATAGTGCTTCATTGTGTCTTCAAATACTTCTATGTTGATTTCTCTTCTGTCTTTCATTTTATAGTCCTTGCCTTTGGAATTATTTGTCGGTTGAGCCGAGCAAATCGGTCATAATGTCTGAGGGATCGTCGGAGCCGTCCATTCCGTCGAGCATTTTTTCGACCGTGGTCTTGTCCTTGTCGTCCTCATATTCGCTCTTGTATTTTCTGGGCTTGTCATTGTCAAGGCGGCGCATAAGAATAGCCTGCTTATATAAGTCGGGCATCTCCTCGGCGAGCTTTTTCCTGTCCGTCATAGGCACCTTATCGCCGTTCATTATACGCATTGCTATCTTCAATAATTTACCGTAATCTGTAAATTTCTTGCCGCTTTTTTCGGCTTGTTTTTCTGCCTCACGCTGTTTCTCAAGCTGCTGAATTACGCTGTCGTACTCCTGCTGTTTTTGCTCCCTCAGTTGCTCAAGTCTTGTTTTTTCTTCGGCGTGCTTATCCAAGTTCGCTGAAATTTTTTCTTTATTCTCTGATTTGTCGGAATCGGCTTTGTTGAGCGGTTTTTGCTGATTGGTCATTATCTGTGACGGGGAGTAAATGCCGGTTTGTTTGAATGTTACGTTCATAAATTTCCTCCTGTTCCCATGCGTTTTTGTTTGCACATTTGTATAATTATGGTAAATCATCACTTAAACCGCCAAATGTAGTTTTATGATGAAGAAAAAGGGCAGACTGTCACCTTGTCTGCCCCGATATTAAGTTGATAAATATGCGATAATATAAATATGAGAATTTTACAATAAGCCTCACATCACGATATTATATAAAACAATTACTTGGAGAAGCTGTACTTATCCGAAAAATCAAAAGTAGCGAAATAATCCTTCGGAGTTTCTGCTCGGCGGATGAGTTTGAATGAGCCGTCCTCTTTCAGAAGAACCTCTGCACTGCGGAGCTTGCCGTTGTAATTGTAGCCCATCGAGAAACCGTGTGCGCCTGTATCGTGGATATAGATTATATCGCCTATATCAATCTTAGGAAGCATACGGTCAACTGCGAACTTGTCGCAGTTTTCGCAAAGGCCGCCTGTTATATCGTATTTGTGGTCGCAGGGCTGATTTTCCTTGCCCATAACCGTAATATGATGATATGCGCCGTAGATGGCAGGACGCATAAGGTTAGCGGCACAAGCGTCAAGACCGATATATTCCTTGTAGATATGCTTTTCACGGATAGCCTTTGCAACAAGTGCGCCGTTGGGTGCAAGCATATATCTGCCAAGCTCTGTGAAGATAGCTATATCGCCCATACCTGCGGGAACGAGTATCTCTTCATAAGCCTTGCGAACGCCCTCGCCGATAACCTTTATATCGTTTGCGGGCTGGTCAGGCTTATAAGGAACGCCTACACCGCCGGACAGATTGATGAAGCTTAACTGTACGCCTGTCTTTTCCTTTATCTCAACAGCCGTTCTGAACAGAATACCTGCGAGTACGGGGTAATACTCGTTTGTCAGCGTGTTGCTTGCAAGGAATGCGTGCATACCGAAACGCTTTGCGCCCTTTTCCTTAAGTATCTTGTATGCTTCGATTATCTGCTCGTGGGTCATACCGTACTTTGCGTCCTTGGGGGTATCCATTACGTTGCCCTTTTCACTTGTCTTGAATTCACCGCCGGGATTGTAACGACAGCAGATGGTTTCGGGGATACCTGTCAGCTTGTCGAGTACATCTATGTGAGTGAAATCATCAAGGTTTATTATAGCACCGAGCTTGTAAGCGAGCTTGAAATCCTCGTCGGGAGTAGCGTTTGAACTGAACATAATGTCGTGCTGTTTAGCGCCGACCTTATCGGACAGCATAAGCTCTGTATAGCTTGAGCAGTCAAAGCCGCAGCCCTCCTCCTTAAGTATCTCCATAATGTAGGGGTTAGGTGTTGCCTTAACGGCAAAATACTCTCTGAAACCCTTGTTCCACGAGAATGCGTCATACAGCTTTCTTGCTGTTTCTCTTATTCCTTTTTCATCGTAAATGTGGAAAGGTGTGGGGATCTGCTTGATTATCTCCTCCAGCTTTTCCTTAGTGGTGAAAGGTACTTTGCTCATTTTTATGCCTCTTTCTTTTGTTTATATTCTGCCGTTCACGGCTTGGTTTATAGTTTGCTTTTACTCAGACTCTGAGATACTTCGCAAGGAAGTCAACGGACATCTTTATCCACTGCTTGCAGTTATCAAGATAGAATGCCTCGTTCCAGCCTGTTACCTTGTCGCAGGTAGAAAGTCCGTGCGGTCCGCAGTCGAACATATGCAGTTCAACGGGTACTTTATTTGATACGCACGCTTTAGCCATAACAAGACTGTTCTGCGCAGGAACGCAGTCATCGTTTGCGGTACACCATAAGAATATGGGCGGCGTTTTGGGCGTTACACGGTTTTCTATAGACAGCTTTGACAGCTCATCTCTGGTAGCGTCCTTGCCGAGCAGTACGTCAAACGAGCCCTTGTGCGGATTTGTCGTGCCGCTGATAACAGGGTAGCTGAGTATTGCCGCATCGGGACGGATGTCCTCGGGCTTGCGGCCGAGCGCTTTGTATATCGACGGATCCTGCCACATTGTAGCTGTACAAGCGGCAAGGTGACCTCCTGCACTTGCTCCCCATACTGCGAGCTTGTTCGGGTCTATGCCGAACTCCTCGCATCTCTGTCTGAGCTTAAGTATAGCATAAGAAGCGTTCAGGAGCGGAGCAGGGTGTCTTGCGTTACAGCTGTATATAAGCACGAAAGCGTTATAGCCCTCGGCAAGATAGTGCATTGCAACAGGCTCTCCCTCTCTTGCGGAGCAGAATTCGTATCCGCCGCCCGGAAGAATAAGTATGCCCGGACGTTTTTCACAGAAGGGAAGTCCTTCAACGTTATCAAGCATATATGCCTTTAAATAGACGGTTTTATCTTCGCTGAGAAAGTATGTCTTTATAGTCATACGGTAGTCATTCCTTTATGTAAATATCCGCATTTAAGCGGGGATAGAGTTTCACACAATAATTGTACTACTTTTTTTGGGAAAAATCAAGTACCGCAACATAATAATTGCGGTACTGAGCTTGTATAAAAAGTCTTTCGCTTGATATACTTCTGTTATATCGTTTAGCTTTGGCTACGAAGGCAAGCTACCGATAATTCTTTTTGTCGGATAGCACTTCTCGGGTTCGCTATTCCATTTAATAACGTTGCTGCTATTCACGCGGGAGACAACCAAAGGGATCAGGGAGAGTCTGAGCCTCGCTTACGCAAGGCTCGTGCGCTCCGCTAAAGCTCCGCTGGACTGCCGCAGTGAAGCAAAGCGGAACGTAAGAGTGCTTGCCGTAGGCAAGACTCAGCCCTATACTCTTAGGTTTTCTTCCATATCAGTTATTCCTCTTGAGCGACGTGAGGAGCGGGAGCATTGCGCAAGCAATGCTCAGCGTGGCATCCCTCTTTCCTTACCCACACCCGTACCCCGCTGGGGTGTTGGTTAAACTCGTTAAACCACCTGTACATTGTTTATCCTGTCGATGCAGGGACGCTTAACGCTACACGTCCGCATATTAGTACATATATCTCAGGTTAGTGGCGTTTTTTTGAAAGGTAAATGTCAGTGCAGTTGCACTGATAAGGTCACGAAATTATTAATGCCCTGTCGGTACGGAAAGCGTTTCAGGCGGTGTTGGCGATATATTTTTACTGTGTGGCTTTAATAATAATCAGTTTATCAACAGTCTGAGTACCGCAACATAATAATTGCGGTACTGCAGTTTCGGTTATTTCACTGTATACTTGATAATATTGCTTATCGGCACATACTGACCCTTGACGTATGCCGAGAGATAAATTTCATAGCTGTGTCCCGATTCATTTCCGAAATAGCAATAGCTGAACTCGTTCTCTGCGTTTCTGTGGAGCATCTCCTTTCCGTCCTCATATACCATCCAGCCGAGGTTCAAATAACCTGTGACTTCGGGACGTGTGACGGTGTAGCTTTCATCTATCGTTATTGTAACGGGATCGTCTATTTTTATCTCGCTTTTCTGCTGTTCGTTCCACGAAAGGAAATCGAATTTCTTGCCGTTTACCTCAACATCTGCGGTGCAGTTTTCTTTATCGCAGTTTGCCTCATAGCCGAGAAGTGAGCCTGCACTGCTTCCGTTTACCGTTCCGCTGACGTGGCAGTTTTGGTAATTTCCCATAATAGCCTGACCCGTGAGAATGCCGACATTGTCATCGCCTGTTACAATGGCATTTTCAATATCAAGATCGAACACTCCGCATACTGTTCCCCAGCCGATAAAGCCTGCGTTGCTGTAGTCCGAATATATCGTCATATACGTTATCTTGTGATTTTCTCCGTATACACAAAATGAAAACGGATGGTCTGAATTGCCGCCTCCGCTCCAGCCCATAGGCGCCCATTTATAGTCGGAAAGGTCAATATCGGCTGTAAGCACAAGCGAAATCTGACCCTGCTCTACAGGCTGAGTGTTCACATAGTAAACAAAGCTCGCAAGCTCCTGCGGCGTTCCTGCGGTAAAATATCCGTTTTGGACGCACTTGTCGATATAATCCTTATCCGCAAGGGATAATATGTCGCCGCATTCGGCATTGTTCAGCCAGTTATCGTTATCCGGATAGGCGCTCAGCAAATCGGCTTTTTCTTTTTTCAGCTTCTGCATTTCCTTTGCTCTTTTTATCTCATCGCTGTTTTCACGGTAGAAGAGAATCTGCGGATAGCGGTCGCTGCTGTCTGCGCAAACGGCAAGTATATCGCTTCCGTACATAACGATACTGAACAAGGTATCATCGCCTGAATAAACATTTATAATATCGTTCTTGTATTTTGCGGATATGTCATACGCCTTTCCCGAAAGGCTGTCGAATTTTTCGCCAAGCTCCTCTTTAAAAGCGTTGCCTGTCACGGTGAGCGACTTTCCTGCAAAGAATGTGAGCGTTGTGTTCAGGTCATCGGGATCTACCCATACGCCGTTAATAGCAGAACCTGCATCGATCAGCTCATTATACTCATCGCTGTCTGTTTTTATCAGCGTGCAGGAAGAAATCATATCGCCGTAAGAAAAAATAAATATCAGTTTATCGCCGTCAAGCCTTGCGTATGTTTCACTGCCGTCCGATTCGAATAACGAGTTGCGTAGCTTTACACCATCAAGTCCGACGGTAATCTTATCGCCGGAGAAATCGTTTCCGAGCGATGTCAGAAAGGTGAATTTTCTGATTTCTACCGTTTGCGCATAGCCGTATTCGCACATTGACCAATCTCCCGAAGCGGCGGTCAGGAGATTTTCGCAAAGCTCTGCGCCTTTCTCGCTGTCGGCGTGGTATGCGGTATAATTCTTATCCTCGCAGGAAATGCTTATCGTATCTTTGTCCTGTGCCGTAATTTTAACGGATTTTCGGGTCTGCTCGTCTGTCTGCTCGTCAAATACCGCTGTCCTGCCGTTTTCTGAAAAGCTCGCCACAAAGCCGTTTTCATCGACCCATATACCTTTCAGAAATTCGTCTTTATCCGATATTTCGCCTGACGGCACAGATGCCACGGTGCGCAGTGAGCTGTTTAATCTGCCTGCGGCTGATGACGCTGAGCTGTTTTGCAAAGAGGCGTCTGAATTTGCTCTGCCTGCTGTGCAGGAGGACAGTAATATCGCTGTGATTAATGCTGTAGCTGTTATTGAAAATAAAAACCGATTTTTTCTCATATTGATTCCTTTCTGATATTTAGAGTAATGCAGTGCCTTGATTTCGTTAACCGCCGTGAAGCTTTTCTGTACATAATTTTACCATAAAACTATGATTATTACAATAGGACAAGCAACATAAAAACGAAATTACAGACAATCGAAAAATCTCTATCGTTGATAAAAATGGGGATGTCGAGTGTTGCTTGCTCTGTTGGTTTTGCATCTCTGCAAAGTCAGCTGTTTGTGCCGTTGCATCTGTGCATTGACAGCCATTTGTGCCGTTGCATCGTGCAACGGCTTTGTGTGGCTGTCTTTATGCATCCTTGCATAACGGCTTTGTGTGGCTGTCATTATGCGTCCTTGCGTAGTGGCTTTGTGTGGCTGACTGCAAGCATCCTTGCTTGGACTTGGGGCGGCAGCCCCACATTCAGCCCCGGCACGGATGCCGGGCGTGTATGCCCAAGGGCTTTGCAGGACGCAAAGCCAACAAAGCATACACAGCCCTTCACCACGGGGAAGGGGTTTGGGGTTTCGGCAAGGATGCCGAGATAGAACGCCCAAAGGCTTTATGCAAGGACGCATACAAGTGGTCGAACAAAGTCGGTATGCAAGGATGCATAAAGTCAGTCACACTTAATCGTTGCACGATGCAACGACACAAAAGACTGACGAGGCAGTGACGCACCGACAACAAACGACCACGATTGCAAGGACGCAAAGCCCACTAAGCGTTCTTATAGTGATAGAGAATTCGCACTATCTTATAAAAAACAGACTTTTTCTACAAGCTAACGGAATTATTCATTTTGAAAATATGTTTACATATCAGCTTATAAATTCCTGAAAAAAGCAATTTATTTCACTTAATTTATTAGCCTGCAAAAAATAAATAAATATTTTTCAAAACCCCCTTGACAGCCTGTTGGCATTGTGCTAAAATACCCAAAGCAAAACTGATTTTTCCGTGTAATATCGGCTTTGTAAAAAGAAAGAGAGCTTGTGCGGAGCGTTTATTGCAAGGCTTTGCACAAAAATGTGAAAACGATTACCGAATTTGGTCTGCCGTTAGGTAAATTTTTTATCTTTATTTCGGCATTTCGGCGAATAACAGGAAAGGTGTGGTGAAATGTTCCAGTTCAAATGGATGCTCGGAAAGATGAAGGGCTACCGTGCGGTGTATGCCGTTGCGCTGTGTCTGTCTGTAGTGATACAGTCATTCTTCCTTACAGGACCGATGATCGTAGAACAGATAATCAGTATATTTATATCCTCGCCCGACGCTTTAAAGAACATTGAAAATCAGCGTGATTTGCTGATACTGCTTTGCGTTGCGATGATTTTATTCGTATTCGTGCGTACCTGCCTTCAGTTCCTTGCGAAAACTCTGTATGAGATAGTATCGCAGGGAGTGCTGCAGAAGGTGCGAAACGAGCTTTTTGAGCGTATTCAGAATCAGGATATGCACTTCTTTGACACTCATACAAAGGGCGACCTCGTAACAAGGCTTACGGGCGACCTTGATATGATACGCCATTCTATCACCTGGATAATAATGATGGTGGTTGAAAGCAGTGCGTTGTTCTTATTCACGGTAATTTACTTCTTTACGCTTGACTGGCTGATGACGCTTTTTATACTTGCGCTTACCCCAATACTGTTTATTGTGACCCGTATGTTCTCGAAAAAAGTAGGTCCTAAGTATGTGGTACTGCGTGAAAAGCTGTCAAGGCTTAACACTAAGGCGCAGGAGAACATAGCGGCAAACCGTGTCGTAAAGGCTTTTGCCCGTGAGGAATATGAAAAAGAAGATTTCGATAAGTACAACAGGGATTACTGCGAGTATAATCAGCAGGCGGCTATGGTGTGGCTCACATTCCAGCCTTACATAGAAACGCTTGCACAGGCACTCTGGGCTGTACAGATGCTTGTCGGCGGTATCTTCGTCATAAACGGCAGGATAACCATAGCTCAGTACACCGTATTCTCAGGACTGTTATGGACAATAGCAAACGCTATGAGAAATATCGGTATGCTGATAAACGATTTACAGCGCTTCTTTGCAAGTATATCAAAGATAATAGATATATACTATGCACGTCCGCATATAGAGAATAATCATAACAGCAAGGAACGTCCCCGTCTTAACGGCGATATAGAGTTCAGAAACGTAACTGCAAAATTCGGAGATGTTACCGTGCTTCACGATATAAATCTTCATATTAGGCACGGAGAAACCGTTGTAATAATGGGTTCTACCGGTTCGGGAAAAACAACGCTGATGAACCTTATAGCGAGATTTTACGATGCGTCGGAGGGCGGAGTATATGTTGACGGAAAGAACGTCAAGGATTATGAGCCTGATGTACTTCGTGCAAATATCGGTATGACTACTCAGGAGGTATTGCTGTTCTCGGATACGGTTGACGGCAATATAGCATACGGCAAATCCGACCTGCCTTTTGAAGATGTAAAGAACTTTGCTCATCTTGCCTCGGCATATTTTATCGAGAAGATGCCCGAACAGTATGATACCATAATAGGCGAGAGGGGCGTCGGTCTGTCCGGCGGTCAGAAGCAGAGAATAGCCCTTGCAAGAGCCATGGCTATCCGTCCGCCGATACTGATACTTGACGATACCACCTCTGCGCTTGATATGGAAACAGAGGCGGAGATACAGGAAAACCTCAATAATCTTGACTTTGAGTGTACAAAGCTGATTATAGCTCAGCGTACATCCTCCGCAAGATATGCAGACAGGATCGTTATCCTTGAGGACGGTCGCATAAAGGAATGCGGTACGCACGATGAGCTGATGCGGCAGCGTGGATATTACTATGAAATATATACCCTCCAGAACGGTAATGAAGAGGAGGCGGTTTAAATGGCAAGAAATAAATTCGACGTTGACGAAAGACTTGAGACCCCATTTGATTTCAAGCATTTCAAACGTGCAATGGTTTATGTAAAGCGTTATAAGTGGAAGATGATACTGGCGCTTTCGCTGTCTGCAATATCGGCAATAGTTGCACTTATCGGCCCTTTGCTTACAAAAGAGGCGGTCGATGTGGCGATACCGGACGGAAATATCCCTTATATAGTATTTTTGTCGATAGGCTTTTTGCTGTCTATAATTGTCAGCGTTGTACTCGGAAATATCCGTCAGCGTATTATGACAAAAGCCGGTCAGCTTATGATATACGATATAAGAAAAGACCTGTTTGCGCATTTGCAGGAGCTTCCGTTCCAGTATTATGACGACAGACCGCAGGGTAAGATACTTGTTCGTGTCGTAAACTATGTGAATAATGTATCGGATATGCTGACAAACGGCATAATCAACTTCATTCTTGAAATATTCAACCTTATATTCATAACGATATTTATGTTCTCGGTTGACGCAAGGCTGGCGCTTGTTATATTTGCGGGCGTTCCCGTGTTCATCGTTGTGATGATAATACTGAAAAACAAGCAGAGAAGGGCGTGGCAGGGAGTTTCAAACAAGAACTCCAACCAGACGGCATATCTTGCGGAGAGCATTAACTGTATGCGTGTAACGCAGAGCTTTGCGAGGGAGAACGAAAATCTCGGCATATTCCGCAGACTGTCAACAGCCTACAGAAAAGCGTGGATGAAGGCAGTCACGGTAAACAACTTTGTCAGCTTCTCGGTCGATAATATAAGGGCGGTGGTCGATTCGGCACTGTACTTTGTCGGACTGCTCGTTATAGGTTATCCTGCGGTATCGCTCGGCTCGATACTTGCGATGAGCAACTATTCCTCACGCTTCTGGCAGCCGATAATCAATATCGCAAGCCTTTACAACAACTTTGTAAATGCGGTGGCTTATCTTGAGCGTATATTCGAAACAATGGATGAGCCTGTAGATGTAAAGGACGCTGAGGACGCTTATGAAATGCCTGATATTAAGGGCGAGGTGGAATACCGTGACGTTACGTTTGCGTATGAAGAAGGAAAGAACATTCTCGAAAATGTCAGCTTTACGGTAAAGCCCGGAGAAAGCATTGCGCTTGTAGGTCCTACGGGTGCAGGTAAGACTACTATTGTAAATCTGCTGTCACGTTTCTACGACCTTACGGGCGGTGCGGTGTACATAGACGGAAACGATATAAGCAAGGTCACGCTTCACTCACTGCGTGAAAAGATGGGTATTATGATGCAGGACAGCTTCATATTCTCAGGCACTATAGAGGATAATATCCGATACGGCAAGCTGGACGCCACCGAGGAAGAAATAAGGGCGGCGGCAAAAACGGTATGTGCAGATGAATTTATCATGGGGCTTGAAAACGGATATAAGACCGAGATGTACGAGGGCGGCTCTCAGCTTTCGGGAGGTCAGCGTCAGCTTGTATCATTTGCAAGAACGCTTATATCGGATCCGAAGATACTGATTCTTGACGAGGCGACTTCATCTATTGACGCAAAGACCGAAAAGGAATTGCAGAAGGGACTTCAGGAGCTGCTGAAAGGCAGAACGAGCTTTATTATCGCCCACAGACTTTCAACAATCAAGAACTGCGACAAGATAATGTTCATCAGCAATAAGGGCATTACCGAAGCCGGCACGCACGATGAACTTATGGCGAAGAAGGGCGACTATTACAAGCTGTGTATGGCGCAGAAGTAAAGTGTAAAGTAAAGTGTAATGGTATATTGACTGCTGTAACTGACGGTTACAGCAGTTTTGTTTTGTCTATATTTACTAAATCTTCGGGTTTGCGGAGGAAAATATTCTGTTATCGGCTGAAAATACTGTCATTGCCATATAATTTTTATATTGCTGACTTGCTTTTAAGCCATATTTGTGGTAAAATGTAATCGAAAAATGCGGGTAGCCGTATTTGATTATTATAGGAAATATATCAATTCACATCTCGAAAGGACACATCATGGAAAATAACAACATGAATGAACAGCAGACAAACTGGCAGCAGGCACTGAATGAATTCAGCGATCAGCCTCAGCAGCCTGTTTCGCAGGCACAGCCCCAGCAGTATGCACAGCAGGCACAGCCTCAGCAGTATGCACAGCAGGCACAGCCTCAGCAGTATGCACAGCAGGTACAGCCTCAGCAGTTTGCACAGCAGGGTCAGCCTCAGCAGTATGCGCAGCAGGGTCAGCCACAGTTCAATCAGTATGCTCAGCAGTTTGCACAACAGGGTCAACCTCAGCAGTTTGCACAGCAGGGTCAACCTCAGCAGTTTGCACAACAAGGCCAGCCCCAGTTCAACCAGTATGCACAGCAGGGTCAGCCCCAGCAGTATGCACAGCAGGCACAGTTTGCACAGGCTGACGGACAGTTTACACAGCAGGTACAGCCCGGTATGCCGGCTTATGATGCAGGCAGTTTTGCGGTTGTTCCGCCTAAGAAGAAAAACAGTGCACTTATGATAATCCTTATTGTTCTTGCGGCTGTTATCGTAGTCGGCGGAATACCTCTTGCTTTGTATTTTGCAGGAGTTTTCGGAAAGTCCGGCGGCGGATATGAAACTATTGAAAAGAACTATTTCGCTGCGGCAGAAAAGAAAGCCGATGAAATTTTCGGCGGAGCTAAGAACATAAAGACAGGTATCGAGCAGACCTTTACAATATCCGCATCTAATGATGTGCTGGGCATTAATGCCGACGTTGCTCCTACCGTAATCAAGGCGACAAGCTATGCGGATGCTTCCGCAGAAAAAGGCTCGGGTACAGCTTCGCTCAGTGCCGGCAGTGATGAGTATCTTACGGTAAAATACTGGATGTCGGGAGATAAGCTGTATTTCACTGTTCCCGATCTTACCGAAAAGTACATAGTAATGGATGTCAAGGAGCTTGCTTCTTCAATGAAGGATATTTCTTCGGGCAAATCCGATATCGGCAATATACTTACTCTTTCGGATGCTACAGATGAAATGCCCTCGTCATCATCGGAATATGAGGATATTTTAAAGAATATCGACGAAGAAACCATCAACAAGGTTATTGATATCATATCAGACGCTTACTTCAAGAATTTCACTGCAACAGAAAATAAGTCTGATTCTTTAAAAGTATCTGACAGCACTGTAAACTGCACATCGTACACAATTGATTTTACAGCCGAAAAGGTAGTCGCTTTCTGCAAGGACGTGCTCGATGCGGTTGAAAAGGAAAGCAAGATAATGGATATCCTTTCACAGCTCGGAATCAATAACGCTTCATTCCAGTATCTCAAGACGCTTGTAGACGATGCTACAAAGGATGCATCTGAGGACGAGCTCAAGTCCGTAATGGCTACAATGATCGTTTATGTCAAGGATAACAATATCATCGGCAGAAAGATAACAATTTCCGGCGAGATAGAAATCCTTCTCGTAACATACTCGGACAATACGCAGTTTGATTATTCGCTGACAGCGTCAATCTCAGGCGATACGCTGTACGCAGGTACAAAGGGTACTGTAAACGGCAATAACTACACCGGTACTGGTTCTGTTACATTTAACGGCGAAACAGCTATCACGGCTGACTACTCATTTGACGCAACAAACGGCAACGGTACATATAATTTAAAGGTCACGACAGATGACAATGAGAGCTTTGAGGTAAGGTTAAACGTTGCTATGGACGGCAACAACGGTACTTTTGATATTGCGGTTGCTTCAAACGGCGCAGATGTGCTTTCTATCAAGGCTGAAAGCAAGGAAATAGCTTATGTTGACGAGGCGATTCCCGAAGTAAATGATTCAAATACGGTTGATATCAATGACAGCGCTGCTCTTGAACAGTTCAGCACTGAAATCTCAGCAAACATTCCTCAGTTATTTACAAAGATTCAGAATGTAAAGACTCCCGATATAGTTTGCTATGCGTTCAGCGAAATCATCGCTGCAGGCGGATCATTTTAAGAATTGAAATCGCAGTAGGATAAATCAGATATTAAATGCCTTCGCTTAAGCCTTTTGAACTTAAGTGAAGGCGTTTTCATTTATAATCACATATCCTCAAAAGCGGTACATCGGTTTTAAAAGTGAGGAAAAAAGCATTAGTTGAACCTTTCCGAAATGGTCATAGACTGTATTTTGATGTAATTATATCATTCAAAATCATATAAAAGTGTTGCTAAATAAAATAAACCTAATTCACTGTTTGATATATTTTTGAATAGTAAAACAATCCAGCTTAATTTATCATCGGCTTTCGGTGGGTTTTTATCAAGTGTTCGATTATATTTAGTCTTGTATTTTGATAAATCGTAAGAGAAATTAATAATAAATCGTGCTGATGATAGGAAAGCACATCAATTGTTCTGCTTTTCTTTATTTTTAAATAAAATAATGTGTTATTTCTATGAAAATGCAACGATTAATATTGACTTTTTTGTTGAGATGTGCAATAATATTAGCTAAAGATAAGGAGGTAGTTATCTTATGATGGGAATTAAGGAAAACTTTAAAAGAGGCACACTCGAGATGCTCATTCTTCATCTCTTAAAGGGTGAGGAAATGTACGGCTATCAGCTGACTCAGGAAATCGGCAAGAGAAGCAACGGTACATTCAGAATCACTGAAGGTTCTATGTATCCTACGCTTTACAGACTTCTGGACAAGGAGCTTATTGCTGATCGTCTTGAACTTGTAGGCAGAAGACGTACTCGTGTTTATTATCACATTGAGCCTAAGGGTCTTGAGTATCTGGACAAGCTGGAGAAGGAATATGAGCTTACCAGCGCAGGTATCGATGCCATTATGAGTTATGTTCCTGAAGACGAAGAATAATTGATTTTTCGTTGTAAACGGCGGTGTACGTTAAGAGGTACACCGCCGTTTATCACATTCCGGCATATTATTAAGGAGAATGATATGTTAAGTTACAGTAAATATATAATAGACGCACACGCTCATATTTTTCCCGATAAGATCGCACAGAAAGCGACAGACAATATCGGCAGCTTCTACGATCTGTATATGAACTTTGACGGTACGGCAGATATGCTTATAAAGCAGGGCAATGAGTGCGGCGTTTCGAAGTATGTTGTACAGTCTGTTGCCACTGCGCCGCACCAGGTAAAGAGAATCAATGATTTTATCGTAAAGTCGGTAGAAAAGTACCCCGATAAGCTGATAGGATTCGGTTCACTACACCCCGATATGAAAGGCATGGAAGAAGAAATCGACAGGCTTATTTCTCTCGGTCTTCACGGGATAAAGCTCCATCCGGACTTTCAGAAATTCGCTATAAACGATGAAAAGGCTTGCAGGCTGTATGATGCGGTAGGCGATAAGCTGCCGTTTCTTATTCATACCGGTGACAAGCGTTACAATTATTCCAACCCGGCGCTGATGGCGGAAATAGCGAGAAAATATCCGCATACACGCTTTATTGCCGCTCATTTCGGCGGATGGTCGGAGTGGGAAAAGGCGGAGCATGAGCTTGTTGGACTTGACAATATATGGGTAGATACCAGCAGTTCTTTTTATGCGATGACGCCCGAAAAAGCCGCAGAGCTTATTACTAAGTTCGGTTGCGACAGGGTGTTCTTCGGTACCGATTATCCTATGTGGAGAGCGGACAAGGACCTTGAGTTTCTTGATAGGATACCGCTCGGTGAAGATGTCAAGGAAAAGGTGCTGTGGAAGAACATAAATGATTTTCTTGAATTGGGGCTTTGCTGATGAACTGTGAAAAACCTCTTATATTCGTATCGCCGATAAAGAAAAAATCCGTAATCAAATCCGGCTATCACGGGTATTCTCATAAATGCGGAATATTACTGCTTGAAAAAGCGTTTTCTCATATCGGACTTGATTTTTCGGAAAGCGATATAGTAAAAGCCGAAAACGGAAAGCCGTATATCAAGGGCAATCCTGTTTATTTCAGCATTTCTCACTGTGACGGACTTGCTGTGTCTGTTTTGTCAACGGCTCCTGTAGGGGCTGACTGCGAAAGCGTGCGCCGTGCAAGCGGTGCTGTTATGAAAAGGTGCTACGGCGACAGCGAAGCGAATCATATTCTGACTTCGGCGGACAGCGACAAGGAATTTTCACGGCTGTGGACGCTCAAAGAGAGCTATGCCAAAATGACAGGTGAAGGAGTAGGCTCTGATTTGAAGATGAAGTGCTTTGATGAGGAAAACGGCAGGACGCTTTTTGAAAGCGGTGCGGTTTTTTATCATTACGGCGCCCGTTTTAATAATGAAGATTACTTTATAAGCGTCTGCGTCAAGACGGACGATAAAAAGTCGGCTGATATCATCAAAAAGTCAGATTTTGACATTGACAACGAACATATTTTGTTGTACAATATATCAGATAACTGAAAAAAGCGAACGGGAGCTTGTTTGACAGGCTGAGAGGGAAATTAAATTTCCGACCGATAACTTGATTTGGGTAATGCCAACGTAAGTAAAACAGCGCATACGGTGGTGTTCCGTATGCGTTTTTTATTGCCCGAAAGGAGTTTATATATGAATATAACACCAAAGCAGATGCTTTTATATGCGGTAAGCGACAGAGCATGGAGCAACAGTGACGAGGAATTTCTGTCACAGGCAAAGCAGGCGATAAAGAGCGGAATTACAATATTCCAGCTTCGTGAAAAGCACACGGAATACGAGCATTTCAGAGAAATCGCCCTTAAGCTGAAGCCGATATGCAAGCAGTACAATGTTCCGCTTATTATCAACGATAACGTAAATCTGGCGAAGGAAATCAATGCAGACGGCGTTCATCTGGGGCAGGACGACCTTGACATAAAAGCCGCAAGAGAATATCTCGGAGCGGATAAGATAATAGGCGTATCCGCTCATAATGTAAAAGAGGCACTGGAGGCGGAAAACGGCGGTGCGGATTATCTCGGAAGCGGTGCGGCATTTGTGACCTCGACAAAGACGGACGCAGGTGCGATAGATCACAAGGTACTGTCTGATGTTGCACATTCGGTCAAAATACCTGTGGTTGCGATAGGCGGCATAAATAAGGATAACATATCACAGCTTGAGGGGCTTGGTCTTGACGGAGTAGCGGTAGTATCAGCAATTTTTGCGGCTGACGATATTTCGTCTGCTGTCATAGATTTAAAGGCTAAAGCCGAAAAAGTAGCGGAAAGTTCGGTAAAATAAGAAAGGACCTGATATTATGAAAAAGATACTTACAATAGCCGGCTCGGACTGCAGCGGCGGTGCGGGAATACAGGCTGACATAAAGACAATAACGATGCACGGAATGTACGCAATGAGCGCAATCACGGCGCTTACGGCGCAGAATACAACGGGCGTATACGGTATTATGAACAGCTCGGCTGATTTTCTGAAAAATCAGATAGACTGCATATTTAACGATATTCGCCCCGACGCTGTTAAGATAGGTATGGTAAGCGACGTTGAAATAATCGAGGCGATAGCGCAAAAGCTGAAAGAATACAAGGCTGTGAATATAGTAGCCGATCCTGTAATGGTAGCAACCAGCGGCAGCCGTCTTATCAGCGAGGACGCTACAGACGCACTTATGACAAGGCTTCTTCCTCTTGCGGATATTATCACGCCGAATCTTGCGGAGGCTGAGGTGCTGACCGGTATGAAGATAACCACAAGAGAAGAAATGGAAAAGGCGGCAAAGGTGCTTTCCGATAAGCTCCCTTCAACCGTCGGAATAGTAATAAAGGGTGGTCATCTTGACGATACAGCCGATGATCTGCTTTATGTCGGTGGTGAAAATCACTGGATAAACGGCAAGCGCATAGATAATCCGAATACGCACGGCACAGGCTGTACATTCTCATCTGCCATAGCCTGCAACCTTGCTTTAACGTCAGATAAGGTACAGGCTGTCACAAACGCAAAGGAATATCTTGCGGGAGCGATCGCCGCAAAGCTGGATTTAGGCAAGGGCAGCGGTCCGCTTATGCACAACTATAAGATAGTCGAAAAGGATATATAAGATGTCCTTTGTTGAGTTTAACAATGTCACCTTCGGCTATAAGGAGGACGATTATCTTCTGCTTGAGGATCTGACGTTTTCGGCTGAAAAGAATGATATAATTACCGTTATCGGTGCGTCCGGCTGTGGAAAAAGCACGCTGTTCCGTCTTATGACCTGTCTTGAAACGGAATATAAGGGCAGTATCACGATAAATGGAAAAACACCGAAAGAGGCAACCGGCACGGCGGCATTCATGCCGCAGAAGGATCTGCTTATGCCGTGGCGGAATATACTTAAGAATGTTACCTTGCCGCTTGAGGCACTGCCTATGTCAAAAGCCGAGCGTATCTCGCAGGCAAAAGAGGCAATAGAAAAAGTAGGACTGTCGGGCTGTGAGAATAAACGTCCGTCAGAGCTTTCGGGCGGTATGCGTCAGAGGGTATCGTTTGCAAGAACGCTTGTACAGCTGTGGCACGGCAGGGAGCTTATGCTGCTTGACGAGCCGTTCTCGGCACTGGATTCGCTTACAAGGATCTCTATGCAGGACTGGCTTATCGGGCAGGTAAAGGGACTTGACGCCACAGTTATGATGGTAACGCACGATGTCGAGGAAGCTATGCTTGTAGGCAATAAAATCTTTCTGCTCAGCGGCAGACCCGTAAAGCAGATAAAGGTCATTGATGTAAGTCATATCACCTGCCGTGAGGATCTGTATACCCCGTCATCTGTCGAACTTAAAAACGAGCTTGTCAGGGCATTCCTTACGGAAAAAGCAGAGAGGGGAGATAATATATGAAAAAACACCTTCCTGCAGTGCTTACCGGAATAGGTCTGCTTATATTATGGCAGGTCATTGCAATGTGCATAAATGCAGCGTACATTCTGCCGTCACCGACACAGATTGCAGTGAAAATATGGGAGCTTCGGGAGCCGTTGTTTACGGTACATACTCCTGCGACAATGCTTGTAACGCTTATCGGACTTCTTATTTCAGTTGTTCTCGGTGTGGGGCTTGCCGTTGTGATGGAGCGTTTTGAGTGCGTAGAAAGAGCGTTATACCCTGTAATCGTCACAACGCAGACGATACCGGTAACGGCGATAGCTCCGCTCTTTGTGCTGTGGCTTGGATACGGCATATGGAGCAAGGTGCTTGTTGCTGTGCTTATAACATTCTTCCCGATAACCATATCGGTACACGACGGACTTAAATCCGCAAAAAGAGAAAACGAGGAGCTGCTCAGGACTATGGGAATGAGCGATACGGCGATATTTTTCAAGCTGAAATTTCCTGCCGCATTGCCGTCATTCTTTTCGGCAATAAAAATGGCAATACCGCTCAGCATTCTTGGAGCGGCAATGGGCGAATGGCTCGGTGCGCAGAGCGGACTGGGATATTTCAGTAAACGTATGATGACACAGCTTGACGGTGCGGGAGTATTTGCTCCGGTAGTTGTTCTTGCGGTGTGTGCAATGCTGGTTGTAGCTGTTATCAGTGCAATAGAAAGAAAACTAATAACATGGAGAAAGGAAATTTAACATGAAAAACAAAAGATTTACGGCGGTTGCCACAGCGGCGGCTATTATGCTGGGCGTGTGCGGCTGTGCAGGCAACACGGCTTCGTCTACGGTAGGAGGCAGTACCGATGTTTCTTCTGCAAGCGGTGAAGCGAAGGATCTCGAGGAGGTTTCTGTTGTACTGGACTGGTACCCCAACGGCTCGCACGTTTTCCTCTATGACGCTATAGAGGAGGGCTATTATGAGGAAGAAGGACTTAAGATAAAGGTTGAGTTCCCCTCAAACACGAATGACGCTATTTCAATGACCTCCGCAGGCAAGGCTGATATAGGATTTTACTATATGCACGATGTAATACAGGCTAATGCCAATCAGAATATTCCCGTTGTTTCTATCGGTGCGGCAGTACAGAATCCCGTAAATGTGCTTATGTCGCTTGGTGACAAGAATATAAAGACAGTAGCTGATTTAAAGGGCAAGAAGATAGGCTACGGCGGATCTGTCCTCAATGAAGCGTTTGTAAAGACGATGCTTAAGAACGCAGGTCTTAAGGAGGACGATGCGGAGCTTATTGATGTCGGATTTGAGCTTATGTCTTCTATGACAACAGGACAGGTTGACGCTACGATCGGCGGATTTGTAAGCCACGAAGTACCCGAGCTTGAAAATCAGGGCTTTACAGTAAACTATATCAAGCCTACCGAAAACGGCGTGCCTGATTATACCGAGCTTGTATTCGTAACATCTAAGGAAAACGCAGAGAAGAACGCCGACAAGCTGACACGATTCCTCCGTGCGACAAAGAAGGGCTATGAGCATGTAAAGGCAAATCCCGAAAAGGGCGTTGAGAACCTGCTCAAGAATCAGAACACCGAAAACTTCCCGCTCAACAAGGATGTTGAAACAAAGAGTGTAGCTACTATCCTTTCTCTTGCTGAAAAGGATGGTGCACCTTTCTTATCACAGAGCGAGGAAACATGGACAAACAATATCAAGTGGATGCTTGACACAGGCATTATCACTAAGTCTGTTGACGCTAAGGATATGATAGTAAAGCTCGTTGACTAAGGGCGAAAAGCGTATAAGTAAATACCGGCATCGGTTCAGGATGCCGGTATTTTTTATATTATGATTCCGCTTAGGTGGTCAACCTCGTGCTGTATTATCTGAGCAGTGAAGCCCTCATACGTTTTTATCTTTATCTTGAAATTTCTATCAAGATAACGCACTTTTATCTTCTTGTATCGCTTTGTTTTCCGTACACCGTCAAGCGACAGACAGCCTTCTTCCGTTTCATAAGCACCGTCTGACTTTATTATTTCGGGGTTGTACATAAGAAGGTAATCGCCGTTGTCGTTTATGGCAATAATGTTTTTCAGTACACCTATCATATTTGCCGCCATGCCGACACAACGTTCGGAATTTGCAATCAATGTTTCGAGCAGGTCTTCGCCGGTTTGCCTGTCATTTTCTGTCGCAGGGGCGGACTTCTGCGACAGCAGGAAAATATCTCTGTTAATTTCTTTTATCATAATACATCTGCCTTTTTCTTTTTATTTTACCATATTTCAAGCTGTTTTGGCAAGTAGGGAAAATGACGTTTGCACAAAATGTAACCTATTTGTGCTGAATAAGATATTGCTTATTGTGCGTTTATGTATTATAATAACCTCAGACAGATAATCCGCATAAGCGGATTATTCCGTGCATAAGCACGGTTGGCGGTTACCCGCCTGTCTGAGGACATTTTATCACCAAATCCTTTTGTCAAAAGACAAAAGCACGGCGTACCGCCGTGTCGGCTTACGCCGATTTGATTTGTGATATAATAACCTCAGACAGATAATTCGTTCACACGGATTATCCCGTGCATAAGCACGGTTTGGCGGTTACCCGCCTGCCTGAGAACATTTTATCATCAAATTGATGAAAATAATCTGACGAAAGGAAAAAACAGCTATGCCTAATCCATATTTACCTTTATGGGAATATATTCCTGACGGAGAGCCGAGAGTTTTCGGTGACCGTGTATATATCTATGGTTCGCACGACAGAGCAGGCTCAGATGATTTCTGCGACTATGTTTTAAAGTGCTGGAGCGCACCTGTGAACGATCTTAACAACTGGGTGTGTCACGGTGTTACGTTCCGTGTAAAGCCGGACGGTGATTTTCCGTCGGATACCGACTGGACGCCCGATAAAAATCAGATCCTGTTTGCACCCGATGTTGTTTGCAGAAACGGAAAGTACTATCTGTATGCATATATTGTCAATGCGACAGGCTGCGTTGCGGTGAGCGACAGACCCGAAGGACCGTTCACACTGCTTTCAAAATACAAGTACACTATATCCGATGAGATATGCTGTAACGGCTGGTTCATCGATCCGGGCGTGCTTGTTGACGATGACGGAAGAACTTATATTTACTGTGGTTATGAGCGTTCTTTTATGGCTGAGGTCGATACGGATACGATGTACACGATAAAGGATAACAGCTGTATCGAGCATATCATACCTATAACCACAGATAATGACGGAGGCTTTGACACAGAAGAAACGCTTTTCTTTGAGGCGTGTTCTCCACGCAAGGTCGGTGATACATATTATCTTATCTATTCTCCCAAACGTGGCCCACGTCTTGCTTACGCTACTTCAGACAAGCCTACGGGACCGTTTAAGTACAGAGGATATATTGTAGACAACGGTGTTGATTATCCGGGAGGCAACGATCACGGCTCGATAGCTCAGATAAACGGTCAGTGGTATATATTCTATCACCGTATGACCAACGGTACGGTAATGTCAAGACGTGCCTGCGTTGAGAAGATCGAGATACTTCCTGACGGCACTATACCACCCGTTGAAATGACTTCGCTCGGCTTTGAGGACAGCCTTGATCCTTACAGAATAACGGAGGCTGAGATTGCCTGTGTGCTTAAAGGCGGAGCGTTTGTAACGGAACATAATAAGTTTGAAAGAGTGGTAACGGGTATAAAGGACGGTGCTGTAATAGGCTATAAATACTACGATTTCGGGCTTTACAACGGCAACGGCAGAATGTACTTCAATGCCGATATAACGGGACTTGGCGCTGACTGCAACGTGCATATACGCATCGACAGCGAGGACGGCGAGGAGATAGGCTCGTTCAAGGTAGGACACGGAAACGGTGTTTACAAGACTGAAGTAAAGCCGATCAGCGACAGACACGCAGTATTCCTTACGGTTGACACGGATTATTCAGGCTGGACGGCTGCCTATTTCAAGGAAAGACCGCTGTTTGAGCTGAAGAGGTTTGTATTCACAAAGTAATTTTCGGTTGTTACGAGGTGAAAATATGAAGATAGGTTCTATCGGATATAATCATGTTCATGATATGAAATATGAAAATTTCATTATGGACAGACCTAAAGGACCTGGTGCGGTTTTACTGCTGCTTATAAAGACACCTTCGGTTTTCAGGGTAGGCGGGGTGCAGTATCAGGTCAAAGAAAACTCGTTTATACTGATGTCAGCGGATACTCCTTGCTACTATACGGCGCAGGAAGATGTGTATACAGATGACTGGGTGTATTTTGAGAACGGCTACTGGGATAAGGAATATGTTGAAAAGCTGGGGATACCGATGGATATACCTGTATATCTGGGAGATATTGACGAGCTTTCTCACCTTGTCCACATACTTGTCTACGAGCATTATTCGGGTGCTGTGAACAGCGAGGAGATCGAGAAAAAGTATATAGATGTACTGTTTCTTATGCTGAGCAGAACGCTGAAGTCCCGTAGCTGTATGTCGTCAAAACAACTGAGCGAAAGACATTATCGCTTTACGCAGATACGAACCCTGATATTCACTATGCCCGATCATGTGGGTAATGTAGACGACCTTGCGGCACAGGCGGGTATGAGCCGTTCCGGCTTTCAGCATCTTTATAAAAAGCTGTTCGGAACAACGGTAATAAAGGATATAATTGAGGGCAGGACGAAACGTGCGAAACGCCTGCTGTCCTCTACAAGACTTACTATAAAAGAGATAAGCACACGCTGTGGTTATACGAATGAATACAGCTTTATGCGGCAATTCAAGGAACAGGTCGGAAAGACTCCGACAGAGTACCGCAGCAGTATATAAGGAGAATGTTTATGAAGAAGATATTATCTGCCATACTGGCATTATGTATGATAGTTTCGATTACTGCTTGTTCATCGGAAAATGAATCGTCCGTAAAGGGCAGTGAGAACAAGGTAATGCGTGACATAACAACGCAGGAGCTTATCGAGGATATGGGAATCGGTATAAATCTCGGAAATACCTTTGAATCCTGCGGAAACTGGATAAACAAGTCGTCTGTTACAAATTATGAAACAGCGTGGGGAAGTCCTGTTATTACCGAGCAAATGATAAAGGGCTACAAGGACTGCGGTTTTGGCGTTATGCGTCTGCCTGTTGCGTGGAGCAATATGATGGACAAGGAAACGTATACCATAAGTCCCGACTATGTGGCAAGAGTAAAGGAAGTGCTGAACTGGGCGCTTGACAGCGATTTATATGTAATTCTCAACATTCATTACGATAACGGCTGGTTTTCGGACTTTGCCGATGATAAAAAGAGAGATGAATGTTTTAAAAAATATGAAGCTATATGGAAACAGCTTTGCGAGGAATTCGGCGATTACGGCGACCATCTGATGTTTGAATCGCTCAATGAAGAAGGCGGTTGGGAGGAACTGTGGAACAGATACAGTAATGAGGGTGACAAGGAAAAGTCATATTCGATACTGAATGAAATCAATCAGAAGTTTGTTGATATAGTAAGGGCTTCAGGCAAAAATAACGGTAAGCGCCATCTGCTTATCGCAGGATACAATACCGATATTGACCTTACCTGTGACAAGCTTTACAAGATGCCTGCCGATCCGGAAAACCGCTGTGCAGTATCGGTACACTATTATACACCTGTGACCTTTGCCATACTTGAAAAGGACGCAAGCTGGGGCAAGGCACAGACAACGTGGGGCAGTGAAGCCGACAAAAAGCTGCTCACAAAGTATATGGATATGATGAAAACTACCTTTGTAGACAAGGGTATCCCCGTTATTATAGGTGAATATGGCTGTACAACAAAGAACAAGCAGGCAAAAGACATTAATCTATATCTTTCAAGCGTCTGCAAGGAGGCATATTCGAGAGGTATGCTCCCTGTGCTGTGGGATGTAACCGATGTATTCTATGACCGCACGACCTGTACGTTCAAGGATAAGGATTTACTGGACGGACTTATGGCAGCAAAGGAAACCGAAAGAAACGTATAACAAAGTAATTCCTCTTTATAAAATGACTCCCGGAGTGAAATACTCCGGGAGCCTTTTTATATGGTTGTTTACGCCTTCAGTTCAAATGACTTGCAGTCTGTGCAAGCCTTCTGAGTGGGGTCTGCCTCGTGTGTGCCGATCTGGATATGATCGAGTGAGCAGTAATCCGCACAGCAGCAGTGATGCTTACAGTTTGTTATAGAACAAGCTATGCACTTGTTTGCGTGTTCTGTTCCCATTTTTCGTACTTCCTTTCAGAAATAAATATGAGTAAAGTTGTCTTTACGCACATTATTATAACCGGAAAGCCGAAAAATATAACAGAATTATCATTCCATTATTATGCTTAAAATATCGGAAAATTCAGGTACGATATAATCCGCTTTATATTCTTTAAGCTCGTCCTCAGAGCCGAAGCCGCATAGCACACCGACAGATTTTATACCGCACTGTTTTGCGCCGATTATATCAAATTTCCTGTCGCCTATCATAATGGCGGATGAACGGTTTTCTATATGCTGATTGTCAAGCACATAGTTTATTATGCTTGCCTTGTCCTCAAACGAGAAGTCAAGTGACGCACCGCATATAAATGTAAAATATTTTGCCAGATCGAAATGCTCAAGCACTATTTTAGCGAGCTTAAGCGGCTTTGAGGTGGCAAGGTATATCTTTTTTCCGTTGTCATAAAGTGTTTTCAGTGTTTCTGTAACACCTGCTATGACCTTGTTTTCATATACTCCGACAGTGTGATAGCGCTCACGGTATTTCAGTACCGCCTCTTTCGCCTTTTCTTCGGGGAAATCATAGAAGATATGGAACGATTCCCAAAGCGGAGGGCCGATAAACCTTTTCAGATTTTCTTCGTTGTTTTCTTCAATGCCGTAATAGTGAAGGGCATACTGCACGCATTTTGCTATACCCTCGTATGAATCTGTCAAAGTTCCGTCAAGGTCGAATAAAATATGCTCAAATGCCATTTTTCCTGTCCTGCTCTATAAGTATTTTTACTGCGTTCACTGCCGTTCTTATCGCTCTGTCGCTGTCCATACAGACAGTATCGGGAAGTCCTGCGTTGCTTCTTTCGACATTCCAGAGGGCTGTGAATACAGCGCCTGCACGTTTTCTTCTTGCAAGGGCTACTGAGAATATTGCGGCGGATTCCATTTCGGAAGTAAGACAGCCGCATTTTACATAAGCCGCCCAGCTGCCAGAGAGCTTATCTCCTACAGGCATCTGTAATGGCTCTATTTCGCCGTAAAAGCTGTCCTTGCTGTGAACTACTCCGACGTGGCAACGCTTGCCGTCAACATCTTCCGATAATGCGTCGCCTGCGGCTTTAAGCGCAGCAGTTACTTCAAAATCCGCTACCGCAGGGTAGTTTTCGGGAATATACTCGTGCGATGTTCCCTCGCTTCTTATTGACGCTTGCGCCACAACCAAGTCGCCGCCGGAAACGCTTATATCCATACCGCCGCTTGTGCCTATTCTTATAAAAGTATCCGTGCCTGAGCGGATAAGCTCTTCAACGGCAATTGCGGCGGAAGGACCGCCGATACCCGTTGATACAACGCTTACCTTTTCGCCGAGGAGATAACCCGTATAGGTCGTATATTCACGGTTTGACGCAACAAATTCCGCATTGTCGAGATATTTTGCTATAAGCGGAACTCTGCCGGGGTCGCCGGGAAGAATAGCGTATCTTCCGACATCGCCATTTTTAATCTTAAGATGGAACTGTTCGTTTTCTGTAAGAAGTGCCATAATATCACCCTTTCGCAAAACGTTTATTTCTTTGCTTTAGCCCTTTTCTTAGCGGCTTTTTTTGAAATCACTTCGTCAGCCGGAGCGGTGGTGCCGCCCAGAACAGAGGGGGCTGCCTTGTTCTTTTCCTTTTCACGCTTTTCGATATTTCCGTGTATCTTATCCCAGTTCCCGAATATCGCAAGAAGTATGCCGAGTACCGTTATAATAAGGAGCGGCATATAAAGGTATCCGGGGTCGCCCGGCAGCATTTCATGCAGGATGAGTACGCATATCAATCCGACGAAGGTAAGAGCGCCGCAGATAAAATATTTTTTCAGCATAGCAAAGAACACAGGCACTATATAGCATATAACGGTGAATGAAATCCAGAATATCAATATGCCCATTATCGAGCTTACGTCGGTAGTCTGGGTAGTTATCAGCGAAATAAGTCCGAGAATATTCAGCACTACCGCTATTACTCCCGTTGCTATCATCATAAGTACCTTTAATATGATTACAAAAACCTTCATTTTATCCTTTTCCGTTTCAATTTATTTTTTTAATTTCTATAATTTAATGATAACACAAGAAACCGGAAAAATCAACATATTTATTGTGAGCATCCTGTGAAGAAAATTGCATTCGGTTTTGTTTTTTCCAACCCGTACAATTTATAAAATTAAAAAATACCTCTTATATAAAAATTGCACACGCAGATAATAATTCTGTGAGAAAAACGAAAGGAAAAGATTATCCGATGCCACAAAAGATAAAACTTATCAGCGGTATTTTTACTGCGGTTACGCTTTTTTCAAATATAATGTACGGCGGTGCGTGTGCAGAGAAATATATATCCGTAAATTCGCCGTGTTACCCGATGAAATGCAGTGCGGAATACGAAAGACCTGAGCTTTATGTCTGCGGAACGCCGTTTGGTATCAAGCTGCTGACAGACGGTGTTATAGTAACGGGATTTGCCAAGGTAGGCGACAGCACAGATGCTTTTGAATTATCTCCCGCCGGAAAAGCAGGAATAGAAAAGGGAGATGTTATAACGAAAATAAACGGAGAGAAAATTACGTCCTCAGCAAATATGAGCGAGCTTATATCCGGGTGCGGCGAATATGCAACACTGACTTATATAAGAGATGACTGTGAATATACAGCCGATGTTGAAATAAAGTGCGACAGCGATGGTGAAAAGAGAATAGGACTTTGGGTGCGTGACAGTACGGCAGGAATCGGTACAATGACGTTTTATCAGCCGAAAACACTTGTGGGTGCGGGGCTTGGACACGCTGTATGTGATGTTGACACGGGGGAGATTCTTCCGCTCGGAACAGGTCAGATAGTACCTGCGGTGATAACCGGTGTAAAAAGAGGGGAACGTGACTGTCCGGGTGAGCTTTGCGGTACGCTGAAACCGTCGGATGTAAAGGGCAGAATAACCGATAACTGCGGATGCGGACTTTATGCCGTGCTTGAAGAAGCAGATATTCAGGGGCAGTTGATGCCGCTTGCATTCGCAAGTGAGGTACAGTGCGGACAGGCATATATATTATCGACCGTAGACAGCGGCAAGCCCGAAATGTACAGCGTTGAAATAGAAAGCGTTGACAGAAATTCTGCGGACAACAAGAATATGGTAATAAAAGTAACAGATGAACGGCTGACAGAGCTGACGGGCGGAATAGTGCAGGGAATGAGCGGAAGCCCGATAGTGCAGAACGGGCGGCTTGTCGGAGCGGTAACGCACGTTTTCATAAGCGACCCTGCTCACGGGTACGGAATATTTGCACAGAGTATGTATGAGCATTTGCTGTCACTCAGTGAAACTGAAGAACAGGCGGCGTAAATTAAACGCTTTCGCAAAGTCTTTATGAGGCTATGCGAAAGCGTTTCGCCGTTAACACAGTAAAAATCGTTTATTTGAAGAAACGTGATAGTTACAGACCTGCTTTTATTTACATGAAAGAGCTGCAAATCGACATACATATTGTTCAAAATCACGAAAACGGTTTTTTATTGCAGAAATTTGTCGAAAAATGTTGAAAACGGTCATTTCACGGATATATAATAAATAAGAAGAAGCAAATTTCTACATATTGGGTTAGGTAATCCGATAATTCGTTTTTATATTATCAATTCGGACTTCTATTCAAAAAAACTGAAAAAATTTGGTAAAATCATCTTGAATTATTTTCCAGTTTGTGTTATATTATAGAAGCAATAAAACTATGGAGGTAAGAAAATGTCACAATCTATCAGAGTACTTATAGGGGATGATTCGTTAGAGCTTGGAATATCATGGGCCACCGCTTTCAAAGAGGCAGGGTTGTATGCGATAACCAGACCGAAGATGGGAAAGGTTCTTGTTGATTATGTGCTTACGGAGCGTCCTGCTGTGGTTATCCTTGACGCAAAAACACCCGGTCTTGATGTCTGCGATATAATCAGGACACTCAAAGGAAGCGGAGAATATGCTCCTGTTATATTCGTAACGGCGAACTATGATTCTGCAAAGGTCGAGTTTGAGGTGATGGACGCAGGAGCGGACTATTATATGATACGTCCGTTTGATCCGGAAACGCTTGTGTCAAAGGTTCTGTCGGTATATAACGACAAGATAAACGGCAGACGCAATACCGCATCGGACGAATCGGATATGGAGTGCGTAGTGACGGAGATAATACATCAGATCGGCATACCTGCTCATATCAAAGGGTATCATTATCTCAGAACCGCAATCATGCTTTCGGTTGAGGATCCGGATATGATAAACTGTATCACAAAGCTGCTCTATCCGACCGTTGCCCGTATGTATGAAACAACGCCGTCAAGAGTTGAACGTGCAATACGTCACGCAATAGAAATTGCGTGGGACAGGGGAGATGTAGACACGCTCAACAGCTATTTCGGATACACTATTCATACATCGAGAGGAAAGCCGACAAACTCTGAATTTGTTGCTCTTATTGCCGATAAGTTGAGGCTGAAGTACAGATGCACGGCAATCTACGGCTCTAAAAGAATGAAAAATTCACCTGAGGATTCAGTGGTACGCATTTAAGCGTGTAAAGGATATAGATAAGTGAAAATCAGAACCCCCGTCTTGTGACGGGGGTTCATATTATTTACTTTATATCTGCGTGGTGTGCTTGAATTGACTTTACGCCGAAGTGTTTGTTCGCTTTAAGTGACTTTATACCCTCGATGCTTGCCTTAGCGGCCGCCATTGTTGTGATATAAGGCACCTTATGTCTGATTGCTGACTTGCGGATGTAGCTGTCATCGTTTGCGCTCGTTTTACCTGCGGGTGTGTTGATGATAAGCTGAATATCGCCGTTTGCTATTGCATCGGTGATGTTGGGTCTGCCCTCGTACATCTTGTTGATACGTTCAGCGGTGATGCCTGCGTCCTTTATCATATCATAGCTCTTGCCTGTTGCAAGGATACGGAAACCAAGCTCGCTGAATGATTTTGCGATTTCAAGCAGTTCGGGCTTATCTCTGTCGCATACGCTGAGGAGAACAGTTCCCCCAAGAGGAAGCTTTACCTGTGTTGCTTCCTGAGCCTTGTAGTACGCTTCTCCGAAGGTGGGAGCGATTCCGAGAACCTCGCCTGTTGAACGCATTTCGGGACCGAGAACGGGGTCAACCTCCTGAAACATATTGAAGGGGAATACCGCTTCCTTAACGCCGTAGTGATTGATAACCTTGTCGTGAAGCTCGGGTACGGGGGAGGGCTTGCCTGTCAGCGATGATGTGATTATCTGAGTAGCAAGCTGTACCATGTTTATATTGCAAACCTTTGATACCAGCGGTACTGTACGGGACGCTCTGGGGTTAGCTTCAAGAACATAGACAGTATCGTCTTCAATAGCGTACTGCATATTCATAAGACCGCATACATTCATTTCAACGGCAATCTTCTTTGTGTAATCCTTGATCGTTGCTACCTGCTTTTCCGTAAGGTTCAAAGAGGGCAGGATACAAGCGGAGTCACCTGAGTGAACGCCTGCAAGCTCGATATGCTCCATAACAGCGGGAACAAAGCAGTTCTTGCCGTCCGAGATAGCGTCAGCCTCACACTCTGTTGCGTGGTGGAGAAAACGGTCGATGAGTATAGGTCTGTCGGGGGTAACGCCGACTGCCGCAGACATATAGACCTTCATCATTTCATCATCGTGAACAATCTCCATACCTCTGCCGCCGAGAACGTATGAAGGACGCACCATTACGGGATAACCGATGCGGTTAGCGATTTCAAGTGCTTCGTCAACATTTACAGCCATTCCGGATTCGGGCATCGGGATTCCGAGCTTGTCCATCATAGCACGGAAATGATCTCTGTCTTCCGCAAGGTCGATAGTTTCGGGAGTTGTGCCGAGAATGTTTACGCCGTATTTCTTAAGGTCGCTTGCAAGGTTGAGCGGCGTCTGACCGCCGAACTGAGCGATAACGCCGAGCGGCTTTTCCTTATCGTGAATCGAAAGAACGTCTTCAAGGGTGAGCGGCTCAAAGTAGAGCTTATCCGATGTATCGTAGTCGGTTGAAACTGTTTCGGGGTTGCAGTTTACGATGATAGATTCAAAGCCGAGCTTTTTGAGTGCAAGCGCCGCATGAACGCAGCAGTAGTCGAATTCGATACCCTGACCTATTCTGTTGGGACCGCCGCCGAGAATCATTATCTTGGGCTTGTCGCTGACAGGGCTTTTATCCTCGTCAAGATGATAGGTGGAGTAGTAGTAAGCCGCATTATCAGTACCGCTTACATGAACGCCTTCCCACGCTTCCTTTATGCCGAAGCCGATACGGGCATTTCTGATCTCTTCCTCTGTAACCTCAAGAAGTGAGCTTAAATAACGGTCGGAGAAACCGTCCAGCTTTGCCTGCTTTAGTACAGCCTTTTCGGGAACAGAACCCTTGATCTTGAGCAGTGCTTCTTCTTCGTCAACAAGCTCCTTCATCTGCTGTAAGAACCAGTCCTTAATCTTGGTAAGGGCGTGAATTTCTTCAATAGTAGCACCCTTGCGAAGTGCTTCGTATATAACAAACTGTCTTTCGCTTGTGGGGTATCTGAGCTGTGCTAAAAGCTCTTCCTTTGTCATATCGTGGAAGTTCTTCGCAAAGCCAAGACCGTATCTGTCCTTTTCGAGTGAACGTATAGCCTTCTGGAAAGCCTCTTTATAGGTCTTGCCGATGCTCATTACTTCACCGACAGCTCTCATCTGTGTTCCGAGCTTATCCTCTGCGCCCTTGAACTTTTCAAATGCCCAACGTGCGAACTTGATTACAATATAATCTCCGTCGGGGTAATACTTGTCAAGTGTGCCGTACTTACCGCAGGGAATATCCTTAAGGGTAAGACCGCAGGCAAGGAGGGCGGAAACAAAGGCGATAGGGAAGCCTGTAGCCTTTGAAGCAAGAGCGGAAGAACGTGATGTTCTGGGGTTTATTTCGATTACAACAATACGTCCTGTTTCGGGATTGCGGGCAAACTGACAGTTGCAGCCGCCGATAACCTCGATGGATTCGATAATGCGGTAAGACATTTCCTGAAGCTCTTTCTGAACATCTTCGGGAATAGTCAGCATAGGAGCAGAGCAGAACGAGTCGCCGGTATGCACGCCGATGGGGTCGATGTTTTCGATAAAGCAAACGGTGATTTTATTGTTGTCGGCATCACGGACAACTTCAAGCTCGAGCTCTTCCCAGCCGAAGATACATTCCTCGACAAGAACCTGACCTACAAGAGATGCCTGCAAGCCTCTTTCGCATACGACCTTAAGCTCGTCTACATTATAAACCATTCCGCCGCCGGCACCGCCCATTGTATAGGCAGGACGAAGAACAACAGGGTACTTGAGTTCTTCGGCTATCTTGACAGCTTCATCAATCGTGTAAGCAACTTCACTTCTTGGCATACCGATACCGAGATCCTTCATTGCATTCTTGAACTCGATACGGTCTTCACCTCGTTCGATAGCGTCAACCTGAACGCCGATTACCTGTACGTTGAACTTTTTCAGTACACCTGCCTTGTCAAGCTCAGAGCAGAGATTAAGTCCTGACTGACCGCCGAGGTTGGGCAGAAGCGCATCGGGACGTTCCTGCTCGATAATCTGAGTAAGTCTGTCGAGGTTGAGCGGTTCAATGTAGGTGATGTCCGCTACATCGGGGTCGGTCATAATAGTTGCGGGGTTTGAGTTTACAAGAACTATCTCGTAACCGAGCTTCTTGAGTGCTTTACAAGCCTGTGTGCCTGAATAGTCAAACTCACAAGCCTGGCCTATGATGATAGGGCCGGAGCCTATTATCATAATTTTGTTAATGTCCTGTCTTTTTGGCATATTTCTCTTCCTTACCGCACTTTTGCAGTGCGAAATTTTTATTTGCCGTATTGTTGGCATATTTTATTAGGATAATAATATCACAAAATCCGACAGAATGCAATAGAAAACTTCCGGATAGGGCAGATTTGTCATAATAGTAACATTTTCAGGCGGATGTTCGGTTTTGGGTACGAAAAAGCCGACCTGCTGAAAGGTCGGCTGACAATATCCGGTTATGCTTTTTCAAATATAAGAATCTTCTGTGCGATTTTCTTTAAAAAAGGCAGCTTTCTGAACGGCTTCAATACCGGCATTATAACTGACATACCACGGATGATATCGTCATTTTTTATACATCTGAAATCGTCTGCCGCTTTACCTAAATCATCAAAGGTATCAGCACCAAACACGAATTTTGCACCGGTGTCCTGAATTGATTTTTCGGTATGTTCCTTGTTTACCCACTTTTTAGCAAGGCACTCCATAAGCACTGTCGCATTATCGAATTTATCTCTGATAATCGACAGCATCTGAGCGTTTTCATCAGAGGTAAGATACATTGAAAGACCTTCGATTATAAATAGCATTTTTCCTCTTTTTGTTACCTTGTCAGCCCAAGCGGGATCGGTTGCGGAAATGCCTATTGTAGACACCCTGCCTGATTCGTGATATATTGCGTCACGAAGCTCTATAGTTTCCGGCAGATCGACATTGTACCATATTATTCTGCCGTTATCCATACGGTAAAATCTTGTATCAAGACCGCAGGCTATGTTTACAACTGTGCAATCGGGATTTTTTTTTATAAAGTCTTTGACCAATTCGTCAAATACGATGGTTCGTGCGATTACTCCGTTGCTCATCGTAGAATCCTTTTCCGCTTTTGAAAAGTCATAATCGATTTTTCCGACAAGCTCTATCGCCTTTGCGTCATAAAATTTAGCATTCTTTTTTCTTGAATATTTGGCTCTTGCGTAAAAACTCTGTAGCATAGTTTCTGCTGAGCCTGTAAGCAGTGGATTGATTTTTTTGTCTTCCATAATATCTCCGTTAATACACAAATGCATTTTGGTTAATCCAGACTAACCAAAATCATTTTACCACAAAAATGCGCCTCTGTCAATAAGAATCCAAGAGTATTGCGGCTGAAGAGCGGATTTAAGCAGGTTATAATCGGTTATAAATCAAAATTTCATAATATCGAAATAAAATGTAAAAAAAGACTTGACAAAGGAGTCAGGATTTGTTATAATAAATCACGTTGTGAAAACAACGCAAAAGTTTTATAGCTTTTGAGCCACTAGCTCAGGCGGCAGAGCACCTGCCTTTTAAGCAGGGTGTCCCGGGTTCGATTCCCGGGTGGCTCACCATTATCCCGATAGTATCAGCTATCGGGATTTTTTAATTTATCCAAATGGCTTAAATGCTTACTTAACAGCATTTTTTTATTTTGTGCAAGATGAAGATACATCATCGTTACTTGCAAATCAGAATGCCCTAAAATCAATCTAAGGGTTTCCAGGTCACCACCATCAAAAAGATAGTTAGTAGCGAACGTATGACGTAACAAATGTGCATGTAAACGTTGAATACCAGTCTGTTTTTTTAACTTCTGAAAAACTTGCTTGATAGCATTGACAGTACACGGATTACCGAAACGGTCAACAAAAAGCAAATCAGAAGCAGAACAAGATGAACGATAGAACGCAATATAGCGTGACAAGCAATCGAAAGACAGCTTGCCGATAGGAACAAGCCGTTGTTTGCGTCCTTTGCCACTAACGAGCATACAACACATTTTGAAATCAACATCACCAATATGCAAGTTAAGAATTTCACCACGTCTTAGCCCACTATCAAGCATTAAAACGCACCAACAGTAATTCCGAAATGACAATCGAGAACTATCAAAAGACGATAGCAGCAATGATATTTCATCATCTGACAACGGTATTTTTTCATCTTTATCTATCCGAGGAACTTTAAGTTTTCGTGAAAAATCCTCGATATAATCCTCGGAAATACAGAAGTTATAGAACGCTTTAACTGCTCGGATATGTGAATTTACACTGCTCGACTTAAGAAATTTACCGTGTGATTGATATGTATATAACAAGAAATTACAATACTCCTTGTAATTACACAGTGTCAAATCGAAAACATCATCAGAGCCGAGCCATGAAAGAAACATACCGACATTATTATGATACCATTCTAACGTCCGCCTGGAATTATTCCGAAAACGCTGTTCTTGCAAAAATTCCGAAAACAAATCAGATAATTTAATCATATATACGCTTAATCACCGCAATAACAAGACCAAGTAAGCAAAGTCCAAAAAAAACTTGAAAAACCGAAATATAAAAGGGTCCGAAATTTATAGGGATAGAAAGCAAACTAACAAAGTTAGCAAACATATCACCAAAAAACTCCATAACATTCATAAAATCACCTACCAAGGACACGAAGAACGATAATCAAAGACAATCCCGATAATAAAATAGCAAAAATAGATGAAGGGATAATAGCCCAACACGCTTGAAAGAATACACCAACAGAATTTATAGCAGAATGAAGCGATGAAAATATACTGGTAATATCGACATTAGTTAAATCATCGTTAAACTGCGACCATTCTATATCACCAGTAGTTTTAAAATCACTACCAGTACCAGGAGTAACAGACGGAGTATTATTTATAATATCCTGTTCCATTCTATCCCCATCATCTTTATAATCATAAATTTTAACACCAGTACCACTATTAGATTTACCAAAAGAATCACGGGATACAAAATAAGTAGTATCTAAAATTTCCGATATAGTATTATCCCAAATTTCCACCTTGTAAATCTGACCTGCAACAATAGCGGAATAATCAGATAGACATAATGTATAAACCTTATTTCCAGAATCAACGGAATTAGAAAAATCCATATCAGAACCGCTCAAATTAAATGATTGTGAAAATGTAGCATTTTTCCAACCCGATTCAAAATATTTAATAGCAGCTTTAACCATCATATCACCAGCATTGTGCATAGGAAAAATATGAGTAGAAACATATGATAAAGACGGAATCTTTAAAGAAGTACGCCACATATCATTAGTCAAGTTATCATAAAGTGCAGTACATAACGCACCTGCGACATCATTATTATTATAACTTAATACTAATGAATATTTATGCTTATTCCCATTATCTTTGATGAAATATGTAAAAAGCGGATATTGCTGACCTTCCGCAACAAATGATTTGCACCAAAGAGGAAAAGAACCATCATCGTTAGTAAAAGAAGCACAAGTAACAAATTTACCTTTCGGAGATGATAAAGAATCCATATCAGCAAAAGAATCAGTATCCTTAATATAAGATGATGAATTAGTGTCAACAGTAGCATTATAAGAACTAGTTAAAACACGAGCGTACATAATACTACTAACATTAGTATCAGATAAAATATCACCTTTAGACGATTTAAAAGCATAAGTACACTTATAAAAATCGTTAGGATATGTAGTATAATGTGCAGTTACGACATTACGAACAGCAGAAATCTCTAAATACCGATAATCTGTTGACTTAGTAGGTGTATCACTACCCGCTTTAATGCTATCGTATATAGTACTTAAAACAATTTGTCCACCCAAGTTAATAGTACAAGTGGGTAAATTATCAAAATAAGAACAACGATAAGAGATAGAAACAAGAATATCAGAATAATAAACAACACCATTATAGACCGTAAACGGTACAAAATAATCAACAATACTATTAGTAGAATTAGAATCAGAAGTAGCTATATAATCAGCTAACAACCCTGAAGAAGGTAATCCAATAACAGGATATTTACCAAGCGAACCAATCTGATGAACAGATAAATCTAAAGCATTGCCATTAGTAACTGTATCTGCACTTGCAGTAACACGCAGAAAAACCGAACAAATGCCTAATATCAAAGCAAGCGCAACAGCGAATGCAAGCATACGGAATACAGGCAAGTTTTTTATTTTTTCCATATATTAAACCTTTCTACAAAAAAATTAAAGGGAGTGGGATATTTCACCCACTCCCCACGGGGAAGTATTTCGCCGATTAGCAAACACGGCGAAGCTTTGCAAATGCACGACAGCCTACACCGATGAGCGAACCTGCAATAAACAGAACAAGTACAGGCTGACTTGTTATCTGTGTAAAGCATGTACCCATAAGAGTAAATACATCACCGACAGCTTTTGTAAGAGTTTCCATAACTGTAACAGTAGCTCCTTCCATAAATTTTTCTCCTTTCAGGAATATGTAAAGGCTTTTAAGCCTTTATAAACTGAACACAAGCAACAGTGCCGTAACTGTCATAATAAACATTGACATCAGCACCCAAGTAAGATTTAAGCTCCTTTTCGGTAATAGCTCGACCAAATACTAGCTTCAAATTATCAGCAGTATTCTTGATTTTGAATGTTTCAACCGAAGAGCCGATACCCCACTTGATAACGTTTCCGTTATCATCTGTCAAAACTTCCAAAGGGTGAGTACAATACAAGTACAAATTGTTGTACTCAACCTGCTTGCCCTCTTTCGTGGTAAACGCTCCGTGTTTCTGTTCGCAGCCAACCAAAGTCATAATAACCTCTTTCTCTCCGATATGTACCTCGGAGCACGGTTAAATAATAAATACCCTTACGGGGATATTGTCTTGTACTCTCTTCCATGTTATCAACACCTGCACTTACAGCTTGCAGTCACGAGGGCTATGCTAAATTATTATTATGCGGTCGCACTACCGCAGATTTTAACGTCTTATCGTGACGGACTTTTACATCTTCTCCGATACCGAGCCTTTGCCGCAGGCTAAACGCTGTTACAACTTAAAAACACACAAATGTGTTTTTACAAGCAAATAATAACACAAAAGTGTGTTGCTGTCAACACAAAAATGTGTTATTTTATATAGGCAACACAAATTTGTGTTATAATCACAAAAAAGGTAGGTGCAAATTGTGGAAATTATACTAAATAGAATTAGGGATTTAAGGCAAGATATGGACTTAACGCAATCAGAACTTGCAAAGCTGTTAAATGTTCATACAACCACATATGCAAGATGGGAACAAAACAATATGCAAATGAAATTTCCTGATATAATCAAAATAGCAAAATTCTATGATGTATCAATTGACTACATAGCAGGACTTACAAACAACAAAGAAAAGAACTGGTAACAAGGAGTACAATATGAACATAAATGAAATAATATCAGCAAGTACACCCACAGCAGGAATATTAATAACTATCGGAATGGCACTGACAATAATAATCCCAATAATGCTAATCATAGCTATATTTAACATCAGTTCCAAGGCAAGTAAACTAACACAACAAATGGAACTATTAAACAGACAAATGGACTACTTATTACAACTTGAAGAACAAAAGCAAGGCATTGATAGCAACAGCGGTTTTGAGAACAGAAATTAGCCTATCGGCAATACCCCCTATATATATCCCCCTAAATGGGGGATTTTTTCATACTAAAACGAACGTTGATTATACATTCGGCGGTCTGCGCTAACGGGGATAGTGCTATCGAACGAGATTCTATAGATTGTACTACTTTTAATATGTTTGTATCATTTATAGGTTTGTGTTTTGTGTTGGCGGAGTTCCGCCGCTAATATGTTTCAGATAGTGGACGCAGAATAAGTCAGAAATCAGAATAACCTATTGAATAAAATATCCAACAGGTTATTTCCGATTTTCCGACTTATTTCCGCTTTGTTAGTGGGCGTGCGTATTTTTCATTTCATTTCATTCGCCACGGGCGATTATTGTTGTGTGTCTTTGTCGCTTGTGGGAAAGAATGGCGGTAATGTAACTGATGGTGGTGTTTCACATTGTTGCTCTTTTTCTTTGTTATACTCAACAAGCTGTCGCTTGTATTTCATGTGCGTACCCAAAATGGGTTGATACTCTTTAGCGCAGACCGCCGAATAATCAACGTTCGTATATTGTATTTCACAGTTACGCTGTATGTTCTTAGAGCTACAGTAGTACTTACCAAATATCTTTTGCAAGTCCTTTGTGATGTACTTCGTCATATAATTTGCAATTTGACCAGGTGCGCCATCTAAAGGAATTGCAGTAGACCAACCATACTTCCAGTTAACAACATTGAAAACAGGCTTATAAGCATTTATATTGATACCACGCTTTAACAAATCAGTATCATTCCACGCTTTTTTACCTACTGCACGTTTTCCCGAATAAACCATCGGAAGAACGTCATTTACAAGTGCGTGACAGTGAATACCGCCCTTTTTATGATACTCAGGTATCAATATGTATTGTAGCCCTTTGCGCTGAACCTGATTACTTAACCACACCCGAAGCAGCTTATATACTTCCTTGGGGTCACGTCTATCATAACTATCATCTTCACGAAGCGTAATAGTCATAAAATAAGCCCATTCATTTTGATATATAATATCATATACCTTTTCTTTAACGTGCTTCAAATTATCAGTACGTTCTTTTTTTCGCTTTTCCTTTAACTCCTCTTGTTCACACTCAAACTCCATACGGTAACAATCGTGCATTCGGTTATACTGAGTATCAATATTTCGGTTATCACACCGATAAACCTTACTATCATAACCGTACTTAATCTCTAAATTCTGTTCTTTAGAATCAGATTCATAAGATAACTTATCGCCAAATATGCACTTGTCTGAATATGTTTCATTAGTAGTGCCATCTTTGTAAATTTTAATTTTTGCATTATACAACCCCATATTTTTTCCAAAACTTTCTAAAAGTGATGACGTTTTTAGGCTATTATCAAGTAAAGGGGGGAGCGCCCCCGAGGGGGGACGCAACCCCCCTTACCCGACTACTTCAACACTTTTGCATTTCTTCTTACACGGCCTCTATCTTTCCTATCCATAGGAACACCGACACCAATACCACCACCAAGATTATTGATAATTGTTTCATCATCTTCATACTCCATCTCCAGGAGCTGACCGACAAGTTCCGATGTGTCATATAAATTACGGATTTTATCTGTCTGAAGATTAACTTCTACTCCGCATGGAATACATTTAATCATAGGATTATTATATGTGCGGTCATACTCGAAAGCATCGAATATAGTAACCGTAGTAATACGACTAAAAGGGTGCGAGAAATGCGACCGACAAACACGAACGGTAGATGTAATATCCCTTAACTGCTTGTCTAAGAAATTCCAACGCTGAACAGTACCGAAAATAATAATGTGTCGCTTTCTACACTGGCATAAATGCTGAAATAATATCTTAGGTAAAGAATTACCCTTTGTGAAGTCACGGCTATTGAATAGCGTTCCTATTTCATCTATTAACACTATCGTGTTATCAGGAGCGTTTAAAATATCATCAACCGTATTTAACGGAAGAATTTTAGTCGTGTCGGGAAAGTTAGACAGCTTGATATTAGTTAAAATTGTAACTTTCGGATAACGCTTACAAAGCCTATAAGCGGTAAACACCATTGATGAAGTTTTACCACCGCCGAACTTAGCGACCCAAACGTGAAGGCCGAACTTTTCAAATAACTTATAGTCCTTATGGATTATGTACTTAACAATATCCTTGACTTCTAACACAATGAAGCCAGGAAGATGAAGCAAGTACAGAATGATTTTTTTAAAAAAGCAAAGCATATATATCACCCCTTACAACATACGATTGATACCAGCAAGGCGGAATGTAGCCTTGAAGATAAACAACACAAGACCTAAACCGATAGAAACACGGACAATATTTTCAATCAGTAATGCAACAGTATCAGGAGTTTGCCAACCGAACCATTGAAGCAATGTATTTACAATATCAGCCATTATTACGTCTCCTTTTCATAAAATCATAAAATTCTTTTTCTTCTTCAGGTGTCGGCATATCGTTTTCATAACCATACATACAACATAAATCATCGCTTAAATCTTCATAATTTTCAACCCATGACGGATAAATGACATAAGGACATCTATCACAACGCTTTAAAACAGCGTCAATACAACGCATTGGTTTTTCATTCATATAATCACCTCTTAAAAATACCATCTATATTTTTAATTTGTACCTTATTCCATTTACGAATAGCACATCTTTTAGTAAGACGAGTTATAGCCAGTGCGTGACATTCAGGACAAGTAACGGAATAACCAAATGTTTCAGTTTTAACATTAGGATAAACAATAGTAAAATATTTCTTGAAACAAGGAACACAATACATAGGATATAATTTCATAAAATTACCTCTTAGATATAAGCATTATAATGCTGAAAAATATCAGCCATTATTGCGTATCCTTTCTATAAAATCAGCAAATGCATTTTCTTCTTCAGGTGTCGGTATATCGTTTTCATAGCCATACATACAGCTTGTATCATAACAACAACCGCTTAAATCATCATAAGTTTCAACCCAATCAGGATAATCAATAACACCATAAGGACAACTTTCACAACGCTTTAAAACAGCGTCAATACAACGCTTTGGTTTTTCACTCATTAGTAATCTCCTTTAAATCATCATTAAAAATACAATCTTTTTTACAATCTTTACCATAACAACATATAAAAGAAAAACAAATAAGACTGCCGTCACCCATACACTTACATTTATCCTTATCATACAAACAAAACAAACAATCATAAAAATATTTACACATATAATCACCTCTTAGAAACAAGTACAATGATACCAGAGAAAAGTATCAAGCCAAAAGACAAAAGCAATAAAGACTGCGTTAAGTCTAACGAACTGAGAGCAACAGCAAGAATATTACCATTGCTTGAAGATAATATTTTCATATAACCACTCCTTTTAAGCAGGGTGTCCCGGGTTCGATTCCCGGGTGGCTCACCAAAGTCCTTCGATTAAATTCGGGGGACTTTTTTATTTGTGTTTTGATAAGTACCGAATTGCACTGACTGAAGATGTTTTTACGGTATCGGAAAAAATTTTGCGACAAAACTTGACATCGGGGCAGATATAGTATAATATATAGTTATAATTATCAGAAAAGAGAACTGTATGACCAAAAAGGAAAGAGCAGGGCTTGTTATAGACGGGCTTGCCGAGTGCTATCCGGACGTGAAATGCGCTCTTGTTTATAAAAAGCCGCATGAGCTTCTGATAGCGACAAGGCTTTCGGCACAGTGTACAGATAAACGAGTAAATATGGTTACTCCCGCACTTTTCGAAAAATTCCCCGATATTGACAGCTTTGCGGCGGCAGAGCCTGACGAGGTTGCGGAATATATACATTCGTGCGGACTATATAAGACAAAAGCTGTCGATATTGTTATGATGTGCAGAATGCTCCGTGATGATTTCGGCGGTGAAATTCCCGATACAATTGAACAGCTTGTAAAGTTGCCCGGGGTCGGAAGAAAGACAGCTAATCTTATAGTGGGCGACCTCTACGGTAAGCCTGCTCTTGTATGCGATACACACGTTATAAGAGTGAGCGGAAGGCTGGGTCTTACCGACGGAACAAAGGATGCGCTGAAGGTTGAAAAACAGCTTGCCGCAATAATAAAGCCGGACGACAGATTGATGATGTGTCACAGGCTTGTGTGGCACGGTCGGCTTGTGTGCAGTGCGGCAAAACCGAATTGCAGCGAATGCAGGCTGAGCGGTTTTTGCAAGTTCTTTTCGGGGACAAAATAAAATAACGGCTTGGAGTGAGTATTATGAAAGGGAAGGTACGCAACGCAATAATAATTGCCGCAGGCGTGCTTATCCTTACCGTAATGCTCACTGTTGTTTTATATTACTATAACGACAAAGTAATGCGTGATAACGCATGGGTGTTCTCTGTGGAGGAAACCTCATACAATGAAAACTCGTATTCGTATGTGCAAAAACCGGATCTTAATTCAGCGGATCTTGAAACGCTGATGCAGATAAAAGGCGTCGGACGGAAAACGGCACACGATATTATAAACTATCGTGAAAAGCACGGGAAATTTACATCTATGTCACAGCTTAAAGAGATAAGTTCGGTAGATGATGAAGTATATATGATACTGTGCAGTCGGTTTACCGTTACCTCGTCGGGATATTACACTAAAAACGAGTCTTACGGCACTCGCAAGGTAAACCTCAATACCGCTACAGTCAACGAGCTGATGAGCGTTGAGGGAATAACGGAGGAGATCGCAAAGAATATTATATTGCGCCGTAAAGACCACGGAGATTATACCTCTGTAAGAGAGCTTCTTGATACCGAGGGCGTGACGATAACTCTTTACAGCAAAATTTCCGATAAACTGACAGTTTGATTTTATATTATTTTAGTGAGAAATTGCCAAAAAACTATTGATTTTATTGCAGTGATTTGGTATACTTAATTAATAAAGCATAACGCTTTATATATTTACAGGAAATACAAGGCGTTACGGAGGTCATTATGGATTATAACATCAAAGACGTATCCGGCAGACTGAAAAGCACAAGAGAGTACCTTGATATATCTGTCGGCGAAATGGCAAACAAAACAAACGTCACTACAGACGAATATATTTCACTTGAAAACGGAGAAAAGGATTTTTCGCTTTCATTCCTGAATCAGGCGGCGGACGCACTCGGCATTGAGCTTATAGAGCTTCTTACAGGTGTTACGCCTAAGCTCAATACATATTCGATAGTCCGTAAGGATCAAGGCTTACCGATCGAGCGTCGGGAAAGATTTGCCTATCAGCACCTTGCCTATCTTTTTAAAAACAAGAAAATAGAGCCGTTGCTGGTAACAGCTCCTTATGATGAAGATGAGCAGAAAAAGCCTATACACCTGTCAGTACACGACGGTCAGGAAATGGACTATATAATATCGGGAACGTTGAAGTTCCAGATAGGCAGCCATATTGAAACGGTAAGTGAAGGCGACTGCATTTATTACGACAGCATGAATCCGCACGGAATGATAGCCGTTGACGGCAAGGACTGCAAGTTCTTGGCAATACTGATCTGATAAACAAAGGAACGGAAAGAAAAGTATATGGAACAGGTTAAAAATTACTACAAGAGATTTGTAAAAGAAGGCTTTGATGAGAACGGGATACTGAATAAGTTCGAGATAGACTGCCACGATAACTATAACTTCGGCTACGATATTATAGATAAGTTCGGAGAAATTGACCCTGACAGGAGAGCGCTTATCCACATCGACCTTCAGGAAAACCGTCACGATTTTTCCTATTCACAGCTTTCGAAGCTGTCAACGCAGGCGGCAAATCTTTTTAAGTCATACGGTATAAAAAAAGGCGACAAGGTAATGCTGGTACTGAAAAGAAACTACCAGTTCTGGATTGCGATAATCGCTCTTATCAAGCTCGGTGCGGTTGCTATACCCGCAACGCATCTGCTGACAACACACGACTTTACCTATCGCTTTGAACGTGCAAGCGTAAAAGCTATAGTATGTACCGGCTATAATCCCGATATAGCCAAGTATGTCGATGAGGCGCAGGAAGAAATCCACGCTGACGGCCTTGTTAAATTTATAGCAAACGGTCACAGGGACGGCTGGATTCCGTTCGATGATGAAATTGCCGGAATGCCCGAAACTATGGAGCGTGTGCAGACGGATACAAGGGAGCATATGCTGTTATATTTCACATCGGGTACTACGGGCTATCCCAAGATGGTTGTCCATAATCACAGATATGCACTCGCACATATTCAGACGGCGGCACACTGGCAGAATGTCGATTCTGACGGTGTTCATCTTACAATATCCGATACAGGCTGGGGAAAAGCCGCCTGGGGCAAGCTGTTCGGTCAGATGTCGCTCGGTGCGTGCGTGTTCGTGTATGATTTTGACAAGTTCATACCCACCGATATGCTGAGGATAATGCAGAACTATAAGATAACCTCATTCTGTGCGCCTCCCACCATGTTCCGTTTCTTTATAAAGGAAGGACTTGAAAACTACGATCTTTCGAGTCTTAAATATTCCGCTATTGCAGGCGAGGCACTCAACCCTGAGGTGTATAACAAGTGGCTTGAGTTTACCGGCCTTAAGCTGATGGAGGCATTCGGTCAGACCGAATCGACAGCACTGCTTGCAAATCTTGTAGGTATGACACCTAAGCCCGGCTCAATGGGCAAGCCTACTCCGCTCTATGATGTCGACATTGTCGATGATGACGGAAATCCGGTGCCTGTCGGAGAAGTCGGTGAAATAGTTGTCCGTGCCGAGCGTGGCAAGGATGGTCTTTTTGACGGCTATTACCGTGACGATGAGCTTACCGCTCAGGCATGGCATGACGGGCTTTATCATACAGGCGATACCGCTTGGAAGGATGAGGACGGCTACTTCTGGTATGTCGGAAGAAATGATGATGTTATCAAGGCGAGCGGTTACCGTATAGGACCTTTCGAGATCGAAAGCGTTCTGATAGCACACCCGTCTGTGCTTGAGTGTGCCGTTACGGGTGCACCCGACCCTATAAGAGGTCAGGTGGTAAAGGCAACAATCGTTCTTGCAAGAGGCTATGAACCGTCCGATGAGCTTAAAAAAGAGCTTCAGACCTACGTTAAGAAGAACACTGCGCCTTATAAATATCCGAGAATAGTGGAGTTCGTTGACGAGCTTCCCAAAACTATCAGCGGCAAGATAAGAAGGGTACAGATTCGTAACGAGGATAACAAGAAAAACAGTTAATGACAGAATTCGCCGCAGGTAATACTTGCGGCGATAGTTTTAGAGGGCTTTATGGAGTATTACATCTATCTGTTGCAGATATTCGGCGGCGGTAACCCGAAAATTCACGAGGTGATAAAGGCATACGGTAATGCAAGACTTGCGTATGAGCATATCAGCAGTGGCGATATGTCGCATATACCTTCTAACCGTCACGAGTATGTCCGCAGAGCGTCGCTCGAACGCTCGAAGGTGATAATGGATTATTGCGCCGGGAATAATATCGGCATTGTCACAATTGACGACAGGAATTATCCCGAACAGCTTAAGAATATATATAATCCGCCCGTTCTGCTGTTTACTGCGGGAGATATAAACTGCCTGCAGGGTAAGCTGGCGGTGTCGATAGTAGGCCCCAGAAAGCCGTTTGGCAATGCGATAAGGCTTGCGGAAAATATTTGCTACAATCTTGCGAGAAGCGACATTGTTCTTGTAAGCGGCTTTGCACTGGGCATAGACAGGATAGCGCACAACAACAGCATCCGTCACCACAAGCCGACCGTGGCTGTGCTTGCCTGCGGAATAACTATTGATTATCCGAATAATTCATTCGGGCTGAGAAAGAACATAATCGACAACGGCGGACTTATTCTGTCGGAACTTCTCCCGGATACGCCGTGCAATTCCGATTATTTCAAATTCAGAAACCGTATTATTTCAGGGCTTTCAAAGGGTACTGTCGTGATAGGCGGCTACAACGGAAGCGGAAGCCTTATCACTGCAAACCACGCATTTGAGCAGGACAGAGAGGTGTTCTTTACTATACCTGACGATACGCTGGATAAGAAATACAGCCGTGTTATCAGATTTCTGCGTGACGGGGCGCATTCCGTTTATGATTTCTATGATATTATCAATGAGTTTTATCCTACTTATCGTGATATAATAGACGATACATATCTTGATAAGGAACAGCTGACGAGCTTTGTGATGCACGAGGATGTCAGGGAAACGCCGCCTGCTGAGGATCTGCCAACGGTTTGTGAAGCAAAGGAACCTGAGCCGGCGAAAAAAGATGAGAAGAAGCCTCTCCCTAAGGTGAAGGCGGCAGACGCACCACGCTTTAAAATTACAGGTGTCAAGGATAAGGAAAAGGAAATAGATTATTTCCGAGTAACTCCCGAAAATGTGCTGAAAAAGCGGAAAAAAGCGGGAAAGCCTGCTACACTGAATGATACGGCAGTAAAAGAAAGAATTCCTATAATAGCACCGATTGCCGAAACCGATAATACGGATGTGAGTGAGGCAGAGCCGGTAACGGATACGGAAGAAAAGCAGAGCGGACAAATTGCGGAAGCCGCAGAAAACGCATCGGAAGCCGCAGAAATTCTCGGCATCATTGCAAACAGTGACGGAGTAACGCTTGATACGTTGCTTTCTGCCTGCAGCTTATCATTCGGGGAACTCAGCGAGATACTCGCCGACCTTGAAATAAGCGGCGCTGTATCCTGCGGTGCGGGCGGAATATACACGGTAAAGAAGGAGCGGTAATGAATCGTTCACAGCTTGACAAATACATAACCGACTATTACGGCGTTAGAGCCGAAAGATTGTTTGAAAAGAATCCCGGGTTTCAGGCGTATCGTCATAATGATACGAAAAAGTGGTTCGCTATAATAATGGATTTGCCTGAAAGCAGGCTCGGACTTGACGGGCAGAAAACTATAGATGTCGTCAATCTCAAGTGCGACCCTATCCTCATCGGATCGCTGAGGCTGGAGCAGGGCTTTTATCCTGCGTATCATATGAATAAGGAAAACTGGATAACGGTCGCCCTTGATGAAAGAGTACCCGATGAAAAACTCAGGATGCTTGTTGATATGAGTTATGAGCTGACAAGGAAAAAGCTCAGAAGAAAAAATAAGTAATGAATACCGCCTGTGAATGCAGTGAGCAAACGCGGGCGGTAAATGTTTTATTTACTTTCTCATAAGTCTTAATGAATTGAAGATAGCGATTATCGAAACGCCAACATCTGCAAAAACAGCCGCCCACATATTAGCAAGACCTAAAACGCCGAGTACCTGAATTATCAGCTTTACACCGAGTGCAAATATGATATTCTGGAGAACTATGCGGTTTGTTTTTTTGCTGATTGCAAATGCATCGGCAAGCTGCATAGGGTCGTCCTTCATAAGAACGCAGTCTGCGGTTTCTATGGCACTGTCAGCGCCCGAGCCGCCCATTGCAACGCCTATGTCGGCAGATGCTATTACGGGTGCGTCATTTATGCCGTCGCCTACAAACATTACCTTTTCATTGTCAGGAAGCTCCGACTTCATCTTAAGCGTAATTTCGCTCTTGTTTTCGGGGAGAAGCTCTGCGTAGTAATCTGTGATACCGAGCTTTTCAGCCGCCGCAGCCGCCGCAGACCTGTTGTCGCCTGTGAGCATTACGACCTTCACACCGTGATTTTTAAGCATCTTTACGGCTTCAGCCGAGTGTTCCTTAGGCATATCTGCGATTTCGATAAGACCTGCATATTTATTGTCAACAGCCACATAAAGCACTGTGCCGTTTGCTTCGGGGCAGTTTATGCTGTAGTCAGCCATAAGTCTGCTGTTACCGCAGAGAACGGTCACGCCGGAAATCACAGCCTTGATGCCCTTGCCGGCTATCTCACTGCACTCTGTAATCTGTGACTGGTCAATATCCGCACCGTATGCCTTTCTTACCGAAACGGCTATAGGGTGGTTGGAGTTGCTCTCGGCATAAGCCGCATATCGTAACAGCTCATTCTTGCTCATTCCTGCAGGCTCTGTCCTTGTAACCTCAAACTGACCTTTTGTAAGCGTGCCTGTCTTATCAAACAGTACGACCTTAGCCTTTGAGATTGCTTCAAGGTAGTTACTGCCTTTAACCAGTATACCCTTTGACGATGCCTTGCCGATACCTGCAAAGTATCCGAGCGGAACAGAAATGACAAGCGCACAAGGGCAGGAGATTACGAGGAAGATAAGACCTCTTTGTACCCACGTTCCGAAATCAAAGCCGGTGAACAGGGGAGGGATAAGCGATATTATCACCGCCGCAAGTACGACTATGGGGGTGTAGTATTTTGCAAATACCGAGATGAAGTTCTCCGTCTTTGTCTTTTTCTCAACGGCAGACTCGACCATCTGAAGCATTTTGTATACCGTGCTGTCGGTGAACTGACGTGTTGTTTTAAGCGTGATAACACCTGAAATGTTGATTGCGCCTGCGGGGACTTCATCACCTATCGTAATATCTCTCGGTAAACTCTCGCCTGTAAGGGCTGATGTATCTATTGATGTGTTACCGCTTTCGACAATGCCGTCAAGCGGTATCTTTTCGCCGGGCTTTACTCTTATTATACTGCCTGTTTCAACGTTTTCGGGATCGACTGTTATATATTCGCCGTCAATCAGAACATCGGCTGTTTCCGGCTTTGTCTTGATAAGAGAAGATATGCTTCTTCTTGACTTGTTCACGGCTATCGACTGGAAGAATTCTCCGACAGTGTAGAACAGCATAACGGCTACCGCTTCTTCGTATTCTCCGAGTACGATAGCGCCGATGCTTGCTATAAGCATAAGCGTGTTTTCGTTGAAGAAATTCTTCTTTGCTATTGCTTTTATTGAAGTGATTGCTACCTCAAGTCCGCAGATAACGTAAGCCGCAAGATACATAGTAAGTATCGCTATCTGTGGCACAAGCTGCTCTGTACCGATAGTTTTTTCAAGGATAAAAGCGACTATGAACAGAATGCCTGCGCTTATCATCTTGACTATATCTTTAGTATAGCTTACCTTTTTCTCAACGTGGTTTTCCTTTTCGCTGACTGTTACATCCGGTTCAACGGCAGTTACCGTTGCTGTTACCTGCTTTAACAACTCCTTGTCGGAAATTATCTTTGACGGTGTTACGGTAAGCTCCTTTTTGATGAAATTCATCTTTGCGCCGTTCGCATAGTCGGAATTCTCGACAGCTTCTCTTACTTCTTCCGCACACTGTGCGCAGTCAAGGCCGTCTATTATATATTTCTTTTCTTTAAAAGTCTGTCTTTCCCTGACGGTTACATCGGGTTCGTGCTTAGCGACAACTTCGGTGACCGTTGTCATAAGCTCATCGGGCGAACACGAATTTTCCACTTCAACGGTAAGCTCCTGCTTCATGAAGTTCATTCCCGCCGATTTCACACGTTCGTCCTTTTCGACTTCCGCACGAATCTCCTCTGCACAGTTAGCACAGTCAAGACCTTCTAAAATATAGATTCTTTTCATAAGCTACCACCTTTGATATGCTTGAAGTTTTGAACAATTGAGTAATTGTTCAAATATATTACCCGAAAAAACAGGAGATGCTATCTCCTTTGATTTTTCCCGTTTTACTCCATAATATGTTCAAGCGCATTGCTGAACACCGTGTTTACATGGTTGTCGCTGAGCATATAGTAAACGACCTTGCCTTGCTTTTCACTGCGTACAAGCTCTGCTTGCCGTAATACTCTCAGCTGGTGTGAGATTGCCGATGCTGTCATTCCGAGCAGGGCGGCGAGGTCGCACACGCACATTTTAGAGCGTGACAGCGAGTAGAGGATTTTAATCCTTGTTTCATCGCTTATAGCCTTGAAGAACATTGACAGCTTTTCAAATTGCATCTGTTCAAGCATCCTCTCACGCACATAGTTTACTACGTCCTCGTGTATCACATTGCAGTTACAGAATTCATTTTCGTCTTTTGCAGTGATATTTTCCGACTTTTCTGATTTGCTGACCGCCATTTTAACCTCATTTCATTTGAACGGTTGTTCAACTGTTTGTATTATAACACCGTCATACTGCATTGTCAATAGTTTCTTTATGATTTTTTGCTTTTCCTGCAAAATATTTTTCTGCGATACAGGAAAAGAAAGTTGTCTTATCGTTTTCGGTGAAATCCTCATCGTCAAGCATAGCCGATACTTCGCTCAGAAGCCCATCGGCCTTTTCTCTTGTTTCTGTCGGAGAAGTGCCGTTGAAATAAAGCTTTTCATCGCCTGACAATATCAGATCCACAGTGTCGTCTGTCAGCAGCTCCTCGCTGACGCCGAGCAGTACCGCCATATCCGACAGCGTTTTTGCTCTCGGGGTCCTTGCACCGCTTATGTAGTTTGCAAGCGCTCTGTAGGTTATGGATACGGCAGACGCAAAGTCCGTCTTTTTATAGCCGTTTCTTTTAATAAGTATTTCCAGCTTGTCCTTAAGTTCCATAATTCCTCCGACTGAATTTCCTTTTACTATTATTATATCCTTACATTTACGGCTTGTCAATCAAAAAAATACATAAAAATTCGCTAAAATTCAACAATTATTCACTATATGCAGTATATTATGCAGTTTTGTGCATAAAAATACTTGACTTTGATGTGAAAAGGTGTATAATATTCAATGTAAGTTAAATCAGAAAGCAGAACGCCCGAAAGCGTCTGTGAGATAGAAAGGAAATAATAAAATGGCTAAAGAAATCAAAAAGATCGTACTTGCTTATTCAGGCGGACTTGATACGTCCATCATCATTCCGTGGTTACACGAGAATTATCCCGGCTGTGAAGTAATCTGCGTAGCAGGTAACGTAGGACAGGACTCTGAAATAGTAGGTCTTGAAGAAAGAGCTAAGAAGACAGGCGCATCCAAGCTCTACATAGAAGATATACAGGACGAATTCGTAAACGACTTCATATTCCCCACACTTAAGGCAGGCGCAAAGTACGAGGGTTATCTGCTCGGTACTTCGTTCGCTCGTCCTCCTATAGCTAAAAGACTTGTTGAGATAGCTAAGAAGGAAGGCGCTGACGCTATCTGCCACGGCTGCACAGGTAAGGGCAACGACCAGGTGCGTTTTGAGCTTACTATCAAGGCTCTCGCACCCGAGCTTGAGATTATCGCTCCCTGGAGAATATGGGATATTAAGTCAAGAGATCAGGAAATCGAGTATGCAGAGGCACACAATGTTCCGATAAAGATTACCCGTGAAACAAACTACTCAAAGGATATGAACCTCTGGCACTTATCACACGAAGGTCTTGACCTTGAAGACCCCGCAAACGAGCCTCAGTACAATAAGAAAGGCTTCCTTGAACTTGGCGTTTCACCCGAGCAGGCTCCCGACAAGCCCACATATGTTACAATACACTTTGAAAAGGGTATCCCCACTTCACTTAACGGTGAAAAGATGGACGGCGTAAAGCTCATCAAGACTCTTAACAAGCTCGGCGGCGAGAACGGCATCGGTCTGTTCGACGTTGTTGAAAACAGACTTGTTGGTATGAAGTCGAGAGGCGTTTACGAAACTCCCGGCGGAACAATCCTTTATCACGCTCACGAAGTTCTTGAAACTATCTGTCTTGATAAGGAAACACAGCACTACAAGTACGGTCTTGCACAGAAGTATGCAGACATCGTATATAACGGTCAGTGGTACACACCTTTAAGAGAGGCTATGGACGCTTTCGTTGACAAGACACAGGAAACTGTTACAGGCGACGTTAAGCTCAAGCTCTACAAGGGTAACATCATCAACGCAGGCGTTACATCACCCTACACACTGTACAGCGAAGACTTTGCTTCATTCGGTGAGGACGATGTTTACGATCAGACAGATGCAAAGGGCTTTATCAACCTGTTCGGTCTGCCGATAAAGGTCAAGGCTCTGCTTGATGCTGAGAGAAACAATAAGTAAGCTTTAAAAGCGTTACGGTAAATCCCGCAAGGTGTAAAACTATGCCTTGCGGCTTTTACGGTTTTTAAGATGCGATTTAAAACACGGTCGTTTCGGCTGTGTTTTAAAAAGCGTTTTAATTACTTTTATATTTATAACGGAAAAAACAAAACGCTTTTTGCGTTATGAACATAAATCTGAAAGGAAATAACAGTATGTCTAAAATGATGTGGGCGGGAAGATTTTCAAAGGAGGTTGACTCAAAGGTCAACGATTTCAATTCTTCCATCTCATTTGATGCAAGAATGTACAAGCATGATATAAAAGGCTCTATAGCACACGCAACCATGCTCGGTGAGTGCGGCATTATCGACCCTGCGGACAGCAAGGTGATAATAGAAGGTCTTAACGGAATTTTAAGCGATATTGAAAACGGAACACTGCATTTCGATCCCAATGCGGAAGATATTCATATGTTCGTTGAGGCTGAACTTACCGCACGAATAGGCGATGCGGGAAAGCGTCTGCACACCGCAAGGAGCAGAAACGATCAGGTGGCTCTGGATATAAAGCTCTATCTCAAGGATGAAGTCGATGAGATTGCAAAGCTCGTCCGTGAGCTTATAAACACTGTTATAGATATTGCAAAGCAGCATACGGAAACTGTAATGCCGGGCTACACCCATTTACAGCGTGCACAGCCTGTTACATTCGCACATCATCTTATGGCATATGCTCAGATGCTGACAAGAGATCTGACAAGACTTGCAGACTGCAAGGAAAGAATGGATGTAATGCCGCTCGGTTCGTGTGCGCTTGCAGGCACTACATACCCCCTTAACAGAAAGAGAACAGCCGAGCTTCTCGGCTTCAAGGATATTACGATGAACAGCCTTGACGGCGTATCCGACAGGGATTTCTGCATTGAGCTATGCTCCGATATTTCGATGCTTATGATGCATCTTTCGAGATTTTCGGAAGAAATAATCATGTGGTGCTCGTGGGAGTTCAAGTTTATCGAGCTTGACGACGCATATTCTACAGGCAGTTCAATAATGCCGCAGAAGAAGAACCCCGATGTTACGGAGCTTATAAGAGGCAAGACGGCAAGGGTATACGGCGATCTGCAGACGCTTCTCACAATGATGAAGGGACTTCCGCTTGCATACAATAAGGATATGCAGGAGGACAAGGAGGCAATATTTGACGCAGTAGACACAGTAAAGCTGTGTATCTCGACATTTACTCCTATGCTTGCGACTATGACGGTACTTAAAGACAATATGCGTACTGCCGCCGCAAAGGGCTTTATCAATGCTACAGACTGTGCAGATTATCTTGTAAAGAAGGGACTTCCTTTCAGAACGGCATATAAGATAACCGGTACACTCGTTGCACTTTGCATAGAGAAGAATACAACGCTTGAACAGCTACCGATAGAAGAATACAAGAAGCTGTGCGAAACGTTTGATAATGACGTATATGACGCTATCAGCCTTGATACCTGCGTTATGCAAAGAGGCGTTGACGGCGGACCAGCTCCGGATGCAGTAAAGCGTCAGATAGCTGAGCTTGAAGACAGACTGGGCGGTATCAACATCTGATGATAACTTATGAATACAGATTGCCGCACGATATAAATTCGTTCAGACGAAGCGTAGGCTGGTATGAGCTTTCGCCAAGACAGCTTAACTGTGCGCTTAAAAGCTCGGTGTTTGCGATAACGGCGCTTGACGGAGAAAAGGAAGTCGGCTCGGCAAGGGTAGTCGGCGACGGAGGATATCAGTTCTTTATCAGCGATGTTATTGTACGTCCCGAATATCAGGGACAGGGAATAGGCAGAGAGATGCTTTCAAGGCTTATGGATAAAGCGTTGTCGGTCGCTGACGAGGGCGAAACGATAATGATAAATCTTATGGCGGCAAAGGATAAAGAGCCGTTCTATGAAAAGCTCGGATTTATGCGCAGACCTAATGATGAACGTGGCTGCGGAATGACAAGATTTCTTAAAAAATAAGAGGTGCTTATATGAGCGTAAAGGTGTATATTGACGGTCAGGAAGGAACGACCGGACTTAAAATTCTCGAACGTTTCAAGGACAGGAACGATATTGAAATAATGAAGATAGATGAGGATAAGAGAAAGGATAACGATGAGCGTAAGAAGTTTATATGCTCGTCCGATTTCACGTTCCTTTGTCTGCCCGATGCCGCCGCAAGAGAGGCGGTAGAGCTTGCAAAGGGCAGTAACGTCCGTATTATAGATGCTTCTACGGCACATCGGACAAATCCCGACTGGGCATACGGTTTTCCCGAGCTTTCAAAGCAGCACAGAGAAAAGATTGCGGCTTCATTGAGAGTGGCTGTTCCCGGCTGTTATGCAAGCGGTTTTATTTCGCTTGTATATCCTCTTGTAAAGGCAGGCATAATGCCGAGCGATTATCCTGTTGTCGCTCATGCAGTATCCGGTTACAGCGGAGCGGGAAAGAAGGCTATCGCAGTGTACGAAAGCGATGAAAAGCCTGAAGAATTTTACAGCCCCAGACAGTATGCGCTTCCTCAGGAGCATAAGCATTTACCTGAAATGATGAAGATAAGCGGACTTGATTACAAGCCTGTGTTCAATCCTCTGATATGCGATTATTTCAGCGGTATGGTCGTAACTGTTCCCGTTCTCACAAGACTTCTGCCGAAGAAATATACGCTTGCTGATATTCATAAGGCTTTCACGGAGCATTATGCAGACGCAAATCTTGTAAAGGTAATGCCTGTTATGGGCGAGGGTGTGCTTGAAAACGGTTTCCTTGCCGCAAACACATTATCGGGTAAGAACAATATGGAGATATTCGTTTGCGGAAACGATGACCGTATAGTGCTTTGCTCAAGACTTGATAACTTAGGCAAGGGCGCAAGCGGTGCGGCTGTTCAGTGCCTTAACATAATGATGGGCATTGACGAAACGACCGGACTTGTATAATAAGTGAGGTAATAACAATGGTTGAATTTGATAATTATAAATTAGTGGATAAGGGTGTATGCGCCGCAAAAGGCTTTAAGGCGGGCGGTATCAATGTCGGCATAAAGCTAGGCTCGAAAAAGCGTGACCTTGCTGTGATAAGCTGTGACACAAAGTGCACTGCGGCGGCAATCTACACACAGAACAAGGTAAAGGGTGCGCCGATCATTGTTACAAAGGAACACCTCAAGAACGGCATTGCTCAGGCTGTTATCGTAAACAGCGGCAACGCAAACACCTGTAACTCAAACGGTATTGAGATCGCAGAACAAATGTGCGAGCTTTGTGCGAACGAACTCGGTATTGATAAGAATGATATGATAGTAGGCTCTACAGGCGTTATCGGACAGAAGCTGTCAATCGACCCTGTGAAGAACAATATCAAGACACTTGTAGACAGCATAAGCGAGGACGGAAGCTCGCTTGCGTGCGAGGCGATAATGACGACCGATACACGCAAAAAGGAGCTTGCAGTAGAGTTTACGCTTGACGGCAAGACCTGTCATATCGGCGGTATCAGCAAGGGCAGTGGTATGATAAATCCCAATATGGCTACAATGCTTGCTTTTATCACGACCGATGTAAAGATAAATGCGGAGCTTCTGCATAAGGCGCTGAAAAGGACAGCCGATATAACTTACAATATGGTAAGCGTGGACGGTGATACATCTACAAACGATACACTGTGCATAATGGCGTCGGGACTTGCAGGAAACAAGGAGATAACGGCAGAGGACAAGGATTATGAAGTGTTCATCAACGGTCTTTACGCTGTAATGATGAACCTTGCAAGAGAAACCGCCCGTGACGGCGAGGGTGCAACGAAGCTGATGGAATGCGTTGTTGACCACGCACCTACAGAAGCTGTTGCAAAGAGCGTTGCACTGTCTGTTATAAACAGCAGTCTTTTAAAGGCGGCTATATTTGCGGCGGACGCCAACTGGGGACGTATTCTCTGTGCGATAGGTTATGCCGAGGGCGATTTTGATATTTCGAAGGTCGAGGTCGTTCTGTCATCTTCAAAGGGTAGTGTAAAGGTCTGCGAGAACGGCGCAGGTGTTGACTTCTCAGAAGACGAAGCATTCAAGATACTGTCCGAAGATGAAATTGTTATCAGAATTGATATGCACGACGGTGCCGATAAATCGGTAGCGTGGGGCTGCGATCTGACTTATGAATATGTAAAGATAAACGCAGAATACAGAAGCTGACACCGAAAGGACAAAAGAAGATGGAACTTGAAAACGAAAAGAGAGCAAGTATACTCAGCGACGCACTTCCTTATATACAGCAGTATTCAAACAAGGTAGTAGTAGTCAAGTACGGCGGTAACGCAATGACAAACGATAAGCTGAAGCAGGCGGTTATGTCCGACCTTGTTCTTCTGTCGCTCTGCGGTATCAAGATAGTGCTTGTGCACGGCGGCGGTCCCGAAATAAACGCAATGCTGAAAAAGGTCGGCAAGGAGAGCAAATTTGTAAACGGTCTTCGTTACACCGATGAAGAAACGATAAACATCGTTCAGATGGTGCTTTGCGGTAAGGTAAACAAGGATCTTGTCGATCTGCTTTACAGCCACAAGGGCAGAGCGGTAGGTCTTTGCGGTCTTGACGACCATATGATAGAGGCAGAACAGCTTGATCCGGATTTAGGTCTTGTAGGCGAGATTACTCAGGTAAACGTAAGCCTTATAAACGATGTTCTCGAAAAGGGCTATATCCCTGTAATTTCGACCGTTGCGGCAGGCAAGGACGGTACTGTTTACAATATCAATGCGGATACGGCAGCGGCAAGAATTGCGGCTGAGATGAAATCCGAAAACCTTATCCTTATGACAGATATAAAGGGACTTCTTGAGGATAAGGACGATGACAGCACTCTAATACATACTGTCGGAGTTTCAGAAGTGCCTTATCTCAAAAAGCAGGGCATAATCTCAGGCGGTATGATACCTAAGATAGATTGCTGTGTCGAGGCTGTCCGCAGAGGTGTAAAGAAAGCGAATATCATTGACGGCAGAATACCTCATTCAATACTTATAGAGCTGCTTACAAACGAGGGCGCAGGTACTATGATTATCTGACGGCAAACGATGCAGGCGGAAAGGACAGATATGAATACTATAGATAAATTCAATTCTCATATAATGGGATCATACGGCAGGCTGAATGTTGTTCTTGACAAGGGCGAGGATGACAAGGCAGTTGACGAAAACGGCAAGACGTATATAGATTTCGGAAGCGGTATCGGCACAAACTCGCTCGGTTACTGCAATAAGGAATGGGCTGACGCTGTGTGTGAACAGGTACGCAGTATACAGCATACCTCAAATTATTATTACACAAAGGTACAGGCTGAGTTTGCCGAGAGATTATCGGAAGCTGCCGGAATGAAGAATATGTTTCTTTGCAACAGCGGTGCTGAGGCAAACGAATGTGCTATCAAGATAGCAAGAAAGTACAGCTTTGACAAATACGGCAAAGGCAGACACAATATAATAACCCTTGTAAACTCATTTCACGGCAGAACTCTTTGCACGCTGTCGGCTACGGGACAGGACGTGTTCCACAACTACTTCTTCCCGTTTGTTGACGGATTTATAAACGTTGAAGCGAACAATATAGAGGATCTTAAGGCGAAGCTCGATGATACGGTATGCGCCGTAATGTTCGAATATATACAGGGCGAGGGCGGTGTTGTGCCGCTTGAGCAGAAGTTCGTTGACGCAATATTTGAGCTTTGCGCCGAGCGTGATGTGCTGACAATTTCGGATGAAGTACAGACGGGTGTCGGCAGAACGGGTAAATTCCTTGCAGGCGATAATTTCGGAAAGAAAGCCGATATAATTACGCTTGCAAAGGGCATAGCAGGCGGTATCCCGATGGGTGCGTGCCTCAGCGGCGACAAGTGCGCAGGTGTACTTACTCCGGGAACACACGGTTCGACATTCGGCGGAAATCCTATCGCTTGTGCAGGCGCAATTGAGGTGCTGAAGAAAGCGGCAGATCCGATTTTCTTGTCACAGGTTGCAGATAAGGGAAGATATATAGCCGAAAAGCTGAAAGAGATACCCGAGGTCGAATCGGTTACGGGTATGGGTCTTATGATTGGCATAAAGCTAAAGACAAAGAATGCAAAGGATATACTGAATGCCGCTCTTGAACACGGACTTCTTATCCTTACAGCAAAGGAAAAGTTAAGACTTCTTCCTCCGCTCACTATCTCTTATGAGGATATTGACAGAGGTCTTGAAATACTCGCAGAACTTTTAAAATAAAATAAAAACTAAAACCGAAAGGAAAAAATTATGAAACATTTACTTAAGATGATGGATCTCAGCACAGAGGAAATCATTGAGATTCTCAATCTCGCAGATCAGCTCAAGTATGAGCTTAAGCACGGCATCCCCCACGATCATTTAAAGGGTAAGACGCTCGGTATGATTTTCCGCAAGGCTTCTACAAGAACAAGAGTTTCTTTTGAAACAGGTATGTATCAGCTTGGCGGCAATCCTCTTTACCTTTCAGCAAGCGATATGCAGATTGGCAGAGGTGAGCCTATACAGGATACCGCAAGAGTTTTATCACGCTACATTGACGGTATTATGATAAGAACATTCGATCAGGCTGAGGTTGAAAATCTTGCTGAATACGGCAATATCCCGATAATCAACGGTCTTACAGACCTTTCTCATCCTTGCCAGGTGCTTGCTGACCTTATGACAATCCGTGAGTACAAGGGTAAGCTCGACGGTCTTAAGATGTGCTACATAGGTGACGGCAACAATATGGCAAACTCACTTATTGTAGGCGGCTTAAAGACTGGTATGAGCGTATCTGTTGCCTGCCCTGAGAACTATCACCCTGCCGCTACAACACTTGCGTTTGCCAAGAAGTATGACTGCTTTGAACTGACAGACGATCCTATAAAGGCTGCAAAGGACGCAGACGTTATCTTTACAGACGTATGGGCATCTATGGGTCAGGAAGGCGAAGCCGAAATCAGAAAGAAAGCATTCAAGGGCTTCCAGATAAACGATGAGGTTATGGCTGTCGCTAAGCCCGACGCTATGGTACAGCACTGCCTGCCTGCACACAGAGAAGAAGAAATTACAGCCAAGGTATTCGAAGAACACGCAAACGAAATCTTTGACGAGGCTGAAAACAGACTCCACGCACAGAAGGCAGTAATGGTACTGCTTATGGGCAATAAGGATTAATCCGGATAAAACTTAAATATCCGATACGGAGCAACGCATTATGTTGCTCCGTATTCGTGTAATATGGAGGAATAGTCATGACTAATCTGCTTATAAAACTGTTCGTAAAGGACAGCAAAAACACATCCGATCCAGCTGTCAGAAAGCGCTACGGGTATCTTGGAGCATTTACCGGTATCGTGCTTAACATACTTTTGTTCCTCGGAAAGCTGATTGCAGGCATATTATCGGGCGGTATCTCCGTAATCGCAGACGCATTCAATAACCTTTCGGACGCAGGCTCATCAATAATGACCTTTGTCGGCTTTAAAATGGCAGGAATGCCTGCAGACAGCGAACATCCCTACGGTCACGGCAGAATGGAGTATGTTTCGGGCATAATAATTTCTTTTATCATAATGATGATGGGCTTTGAACTTGGTAAAAGCTCGGTCGAAAAAATCTTCTCGCCCGAAAAGTCGGAGTTCAGCATACTTGCCGTATCGGTGCTTGGAGCGTCGCTTCTTGTGAAACTGTGGATGGCACTGTTCAACACAAAGCTCGGTCGAAAAATAGACAGCGCCACAATGAAGGCCGCAGCGGCAGATTCGCTGTCCGACTGCATTTCTACATCGGTAGTAATCATCTGTATGTTCATACAGCTGTTCAGCGGCTTTGAACTTGATTCATACGCAGGTATCATTGTTGCGCTTTTTATCCTCTACACAGGCTTCAATACATTCAAGGAAAGTCTTACTCCGCTGCTTGGCGCTAAGCCTAAAAAGGAATTGGTGGAGGAAATTGAAAACACTGTAATGAACTATGACGGAATAGTCGGCGTACACGATCTTATGGTGCATGATTACGGTGTAGGCAGAATGGTAATATCGCTCCACGCCGAAATAAGCAGTAAAACAGATATAATGCTTGCACACGAGCTTATAGATCTTATAGAGGACGATCTCAGGGAAAAGTACAGATGCAGTGTTACGATACATATGGATCCTGTCGTTGTGGATGATCAGAAGGCGGACGAGGTGAAAAAGGTGGTTCTTGATATAATAAAAAATATCGACAGCAGCCTTACTATCCACGATTTCCGCATTACCGACGGTGTTTCAAGGATAAATGTAATTTTCGATCTGGTAACGCCTTTCGGCTTCAGATATAAGGACGGGGAGCTTGCTCTTATGATAAAGAACGCAATTGCGGAAAAGGACGGCAGGCTCAATGCCGTAATCACCGTTGAACGTTCAATGTGCTGAATAATGCTTTTTAACGCACAAAGTCACAAAAGACTTTGTGCGTTTATTTTAAGTTGACTTGACACGGATTTTGTGATAAAATAAAACTATACTATATTATGAGAGAGTGTATGTATGAACGGCAATAACGGAAAATGCGGAAAACTGTTTGTTATAGAAGGGCTTGACGGTTGCGGTAAAAGCACACAGCTTGAGATGCTGAAAGCAAGCGCAGACAGCAATATCCGTTTCATCAGCTTTCCAAATTACAACAGTGCAAGCGGCGAGATAATCAAGGACTATCTCAGCGGTAAATTCTGTGAGGAAAACGGCAGAACGGGCGCATATACGGCCGGCAGTTTCTATGCGATAGACCGTTATATCAGCTACAAGACCGACTGGGAAAAGGATTATAAAGCGGGCAAGACCATAATAGCCGCAAGATACACCTCCTCAAATGCGATATATCAGATGGCAAAGCTGGAAAAATCCCAATGGGACGAGTACCTTGAGTGGCTTGAGGACTACGAGTACGATAAATTTGCAATTCCACGTCCCGAAAGAATCGTATTTCTGGATATGCCCGTAGAGGTGTCGCAAAAGCTCCTTTCCGCACGTTACGGCGGAGATGAGGCGAAGAAGGATATTCACGAAAGCAACGTTGCTTTTCTGAAGACCTGTCGGGAAACGGCGCTATACACAGCCGACAAGAAGGGCTGGTATATACTGCCGTGCTCGGACGGTGAAAATCCTTACACTCCCGAAAAGATAAACAAGGAATTATCGGCGCTGATTTACGGCTGATAACAGGCAAAAGCAAGGTAATATAAAGTGTTGGAATTAAAGAAAATTGAACTCAGCGACAAGCAGTGGATAGATCCGCTTCTGAAGCTGTCTGATTTCAGAGGTTGTGAGTATAACTTCACAAATAACTTTGTGTGGAGTGGCATTTACAACATTACTGTAGGACGTTTTCAGGATTTTTATGTATCAAAGCACGGAAACTGTTTCGTGTTTCCCGCAGGAAAAGGCGATACGGACGCACTGCTTTCAGAACTGAAAAATTACTGTGACAGTACGGGAATACCGTTTGAATTCTGCAGTATGGATATAAAGGATAAGCAGATGCTCGAACAGCGTTATCCCGGTATGTTCACCTTCGATACAAGCGAAGATCTGTATGACTATGTGTATCAGTCGCAGTCGCTTGCAACGCTCGGCGGAAAGAAGCTGCATTCCAAGCGTAATTATATAAACCGTTTCAAACAGCTTAACTGGAGCTTTGAGGATATTACGCCGGACAATATTGACGAATGTAAGCAGATGAGCCTTGAATGGTGTATACGCAACGATTGCGATAAAAGCGAGGATAAATCGGAGGAAATGTGCGCTGTCGGAATAGGACTTGAGCATTTCTTCGACTTAGGTCTTGTCGGCGGGATACTGAGAGTCGATGGCAGGATACAGGCGTTTTCGTACGGCGAACAGCAATGCAGTGACACGTTTGTGACCCACGTTGAAAAAGCGTTTACCGATTATGACGGAGCATATCCGATGATAAACTATATGATGGCAAACAGGTTCTGTAAAGGACTTGAATATATAAACAGGGAAGAGGATATGGGAGAGGAGAATCTCCGCAAGGCGAAGAAGTCTTATCACCCGTGTTTTATGGTTGAGAAGTTCAGTGCGGTTTATAATGCCGGGAAAGGACAATCAGAATGATATATGTATTTTTAGCGGACGGATTTGAAGAAACCGAGGCAATTGCCCCGATTGACATTTTAAAGAGATTCGGAAAAGAGGTAGTTACCGTCGGAATAGGCGGTGGTAAGATTACAGGCGCACACGCAGTTACGGTTATTGCCGATATTACCGACAGCGATGTTATTATGACAGATAAGGTCGAGATGATAGTTCTCCCCGGCGGTATGCCCGGAACACTCAACCTTGAGAAAAGCCCCGTTGTACAGGCGGCTATAAAATTCTGCGCCGATAATAAGAAAGCGATAGGTGCTATCTGTGCCGCTCCGTCTATAATCGGAAAGCTGGGACTTCTGAAAGGCAAAAAGGCAACTTGCTTCCCCGGTTTTGAACAATTCCTTGAGGGTGCAATGTTCACGGGCGACCTTGTAAATATTGATGATAACATAGTTACAGCAAAGGGAGCAGGTGCGGCTGTAGAATTCGGACTTGCACTCGGAGCATTGCTCTGCGGTGAAGGAAAAGCAGAAAAGACAGCTAAGTCTTTACAGTGCAGATGAGCGTAAACGAGCAGAAAAAACTACTGAGAAAAGCCTTGCTGCAAAAGCGAAAACTGCTTTGCGACAGTGAAACGGCTGTTAAAAATGCCGCTATAACAGAGAATCTTTTAAGCCTTGAAAAAGTGCGTACGGCGGATATTATACTGCCGTTTGTTTCGACAGACGGCGAGGTGGATACGAGAGAATTTATAACGCAGTGCCTCAAAGCAGGAAAGAATGTCGCTGTGCCGAGATGTATAGACGGCAGTAATATGGAGTTTTGCGTGATACATACGTTTGGCGACCTCGAAAAAGGTATGTACGGAATCGACGAGCCGAAAAAGAGCTGTGCTGTGATTGATGCCGCCGGTGCGGAAAACAGCGTGCTGATAGTTCCTGCACTCTGCTTTAATGCGAAAGGCTTCAGACTCGGTTACGGCAAAGGCTATTATGACAGATTTATAAACGGTTATAAGGGCTATACTGTCGGAGTATGCTATGAAGAATTTCTGACGGAGGATATACCTGTCGATGATTACGACAGATGCGTTGATATAGTCATTACAGAAAAACGGAAAGGACAAAAATATGGAGAATAATCCTATGGATTTAACTCATAAGGATGAAAATACCGAAAGCACCGAAGAACGCACAATTATGATGGATTCGATAAAAGCGCTTCATACAGGCGAAGTGCGGAACGAAGATTCATCTTATGACAGCGGATACGAAAGCGTTCCCGGCGGTGAAGAATCGCTTTCTGGGGACGGTGAGCCTGCGGAGGACGAGGTAACCGAAGAAGAATATCAGGAATATCTTGCGGCAAAAAAAGAACGCAACAAGAAAATCAAAGCGAAAAACCGCCACAGGAGAACATTTTCACATATTCTCACAGGCGTTCTGCTGTCAGTTTTCATCATATCGATTTCTGCGTTTCTTGCTACATACATTGTAAAGTCGGCGCTTGATTTTACGGGTATCGGAAAAACTTATTGCCAGGCTGAGATACATATAAACGAGGATTCGACAACAGATGAAATCGCTCAGGATCTTGCAAATCTCGGTATTATAAATATGCCGGATATGTTCAAGCTCTATACCAAAATGTTCGGCAAGGGCGATAAGTTCATAAAGGGTACTTTCACGGTTGACACAACTATGTCGTACAGTGCGCTTATTTCTGAGCTGCAGACAGTGTCTACTGTAAATCAGACGGTTTCAATACAGATAACCGAGGGCATGACTATTGATGAGATTGCTCAGATGATGGAGGATAATCGTGTCTGCCGTGCCGAAGATTTCATGGAGCAGTGCAAGACGCTCGGAGATACTTATAAATTCCAGAAACGTCTTGAGAATAAAAAGCTGAAGTATTATCAGATGGAAGGATATATATTCCCCGATACATACGAGTTCTACATTCTTCCTGCCCTTGAGGACAATAAGGAGCTTGATACAAGCGAGTATGCCGCAGATGCTCTTGATATTATATATCAGAACTTCAATAACAAGCTGACGGCACGTTACTATAACCGTATGAGCGAGCTTGGGCTTACGCTTGACGAAACCATAACGCTTGCTTCAATAGCACAGCGTGAGGCGGATAATACGACCAATATGGGCAATGTCGCATCGGTATTCTTCAACCGTATGGCTGATGCGGAAGCATTCCCGCATCTCGAATCAGACGTTACCGTGCATTATGTTGATGAGCATATAAAACCGCATCTCACTTCATCGCAGTACGATCAGAAAATGTTTGACGCATATAACACTTATAAGTGCGACGGTATACCGATAGGACCTATCTGTAACCCGGGTCTTGATGCTATAAAGGCTGTACTTTATGCGCCTGAAACAAGCTATTACTACTTCTGTGCAGATCCCGAAACAACAGAAATGTATTTTGCAGAAACTATTTCGGAGCATGAGGAAAATCTCCGCAAGTGCGGACTGGATCATGCTATAGCCGAATAATCAAACAATCAATATTCCGCCGCAGAGCTCTCTGCGGCGGAATGTCATAATAAGGTAAAAGAAAGGTTAAATTTATGTTAGAGCTTTTATCGCCGGCGGGCGATCTTGAATGTCTTATGTCAGCCGTTGATTACGGTTGTGACGCTGTATATCTCGGAAGTACAATGTTCGGTATGAGAGCCGGTGCGGCAAAATTCGATCCCGAAACGCTGAGGAATGGCGTTGAATACGCTCACGCAAAGGGTGTAAGAGTATATCTTACCTGCAATACCGTACCGTCAAACGATGAGATAGAGTTGCTTCCTGAATTTATAAAAACCGCATACGACTGCGGAATAGATGCCGCAATAGTAAGCGACATCGGCTGTATTGCTCTTATAAAGCGTACCGTTCCAGAGCTTGAAATCCATGTTTCTACACAGGCGGGAGTAGTAAACTATGTAACTGCAAACGAGCTGTACAAGATGGGTGCAAAGAGAGTAGTGCTTGCCCGTGAGGTAGATATTGAAAATATAAAGCGTATAAGGGATAACATACCTGAGGATATGGATATCGAAGTGTTCGTTCACGGGGCAATGTGCGTTTCATTTTCCGGAAGATGCCTGCTTTCCGCTTTTATGACAGGCAGAAATGCCAACAAGGGCGAATGCGCTCAGCCTTGTCGCTGGAAATATCACTTAGTGGAAGAAAAACGGCCGGGCGACTACTATGAGCTGTCTGAGGGCGATGGCGGCTCTTATATCCTTAACGCTAAGGATATGTGTATGATAGAGCATCTTAAAGAACTTAAGGATGCAGGCGTTACCAGCTTCAAGATTGAAGGCAGAGCGAAATCCGCATATTATACGGCAACGGTTACTAATGCCTACAGAGCTGCGCTTGATGCGGTGAAAAACGGTGAACCGGTTCCGAAGTGGGCGGTTGATGAAGTGTATAAGGTAAGTCACAGACAGTATTGCACCGGCTTTTATTTCAACAAGGAAGACGCAAACCAGTATTACGAGAACAGCGGCTACATCCGTGAGTGCGACTTTGTCGGCGTAATTGACAGCTGTGAGAACGGCAGGGTGAATATCACGCAGAGAAACTATTTTACCGTTCACGATGACCTTGAAGTGCTGTCGCCCGGAAAAACGCCGGTAAAGCTGGATATTCCTTATCTGATAAATTCAAAGGGCGAGCAGACAGAGATAGCAAACCGTGCGACAGAAAAGATGTATTTTGACTATCCCGTTTCTTTCCCTCCTCATTCGATAATAAGAAAACCGTTGAGCAAAAAGTAAACTACGGAGGAAACTATCATGCTGAAAGCTCCGCAAAACCTGTTCGCTACCGCTTATGACGGATCGGTGCGATCCGACTGGCAGACGGTAGAGGGCGCAGACGGCTATATATTGCAGTTCTATAATGCAGATGAACCGGAAAAGTGCATAAAAACACGCTATGCACAGAATAATTCAAAGCTGATACTTGGGTTTCGCAACGGCAGAAAGCATGTTGTACGGGTAAAAGCGTTCAGCTATCGTGACGGGAAAGAGGTATACGGTGAACTGTCACAGTCGGCAGAATTTACGCCGATGTGCCATCACCTTAAAGCTCAGAATGTAATTACGATGAACAAGGGCGAAACGTCGCAGATAGTATGGGAATGCAGAAATAAAGTGCCTGCCGTTACTTTTGAATGCGATGACAGCGATGTGGCGACCGTAACAAAGGGCGGACAGGTTACTGCCGTTTCGGACGGTACGGCTGAGATAAAGCTGACAGCTGATGACGGTCAGACTTTTACTGTTAAGATAGTTGTCGGCAGGGATATGTCACGTTATCCGGCTACGGCAAGGATCATGCTCTGCGGCGATATAATGTGTTCGCTTGAGCATCAGCGGAAAGCCGCTTTGCGTTCGCTTGATTTTACAAACGCATTCGGAACGCTTAAAGATACGGTCAGCTCAGCCGATTATTCTGTAGCGGTGCTTGAAACCACCTGCTTTGACGGAGCGCCGTTTGAATATGAAAAGATACGCACTGACAGCGGAAGTCCCAATTGCAATTCTCCGTCCACCTTCATAGATGCAGTGAAAAACTGCGGATTCAATGCACTGGTAACCGCAAATAATCATAACTGTGATACAGGGCTTGAAGGACTTAACGCTACCGTACAACGTATCAGAAACAGCGGTATGGCAAATATCGGTACGCTTGACGATGAAACTCATATTGCCGATATAAACGGCATAAAAGTAGGATTTGTCGCAGTAAATTCAATATCAAACGGGCTTGAGAAAAATATACCATCCGAAATTATCGGGAAATATGAGCCTGAACACTTCAGACAGCTTGTTGAAACGCTTAAAAATGAAGGCGCAGAATATATAATCGCATATCAGCACTGGGGCGTTATGAATTCCGTTACTGTCCGCAATTCTCAGATAAAGACAGCTGAATATATGGCACAGTGCGGCGTGGATCTTATTATCGGTTCTCATCCGCACGTTATGCAGAGGATCGGTAAAATACACACATCCGCCGGCAGAGATGTGACGTGCTTCTATTCTCTGGGCAATCTTTTTTCATCTATGAAAGAGCTTCGTGAAAACCGTGAGAGTGTAATTGTAAATCTGATTCTCACAAGGACCGAAAGCGGAATAAAGTCCGATATATCATGCATTCCGACTCTTTGCAAGGATACCTCCGACGGATATACGGTAAGCGATCTTGACGGGTCGCTGACACAAACAGAACAGATTTCCGAAAATCGCATAAGAGATATACTCGGCAAGGAGGGCGTTATACGAAAATATCCTAAATTCTTGTTGCAAGGCTCAGCCGTGCTGAGAAATATATTCCGTGACAGCGGTTTTTCTTATGATGATACCGCACTTATTCTGTCGCCGTTATCGCTTGTAAGCAAAAAAAGCAATCTTTCGGGAAAAGCCGGCAGCCAAAGAAATAAAATTGATATAAATAAAAATTTCAAATCGTTTTTAGACGGCTCAGACAGCGATTATATCGTAATAGACCTTTATACAGCGGCGGCTGTTTCGTGCTACAGGTACGGCGACAGCTTCTATACGGCATCGGGCAGTTTTATTTCTTCCGATTTTTACAATTCCAATAAAGACAGGCTTGAAAAAATATCTCCGCCTTTTGACGAAAAAGCAGTAAAATCTGCACTTAAAGAATATGCGAAAATTGTCTTGTCAAAATACGATAAGGATAAAATCATATTAGTGCGTTTAAAATTCAGTAATATCTGCGTAAAAGAAAATCAGCTAAGAAACGGTAAAAACAGAAATGCGCTGAATAAGCGGTTGAGGCTGTATGAGGATTATCTGATTTCGCTTTTACAGCCGGTGGTTATTGATGTTTCCGGCAATTATTTTATGGCGTCAAAAAGTGACAATATGATGTCCTTTGAGCCGCTTTTCTACGATGATGTAAGAATCAAGCTGAACTCAGCGGTAAAACGTATCCGCAAAGATACATATTTTTCTGCACCGGAAATAAGGCTGCAGCTTATGCGTGTCATAAATTATTATGATAATATGACGGCAAGAGCCTATCAACCTGAACTGCTTGACAGAAATTATGTATCGGACAGAATGGCAGAGCTTACGTCAAAACAGTTTGTCGCTGAGAATTTCGAGTATTTTGTATATCTGCGTGAAAATGAGATCCGTACCTATGATGATGCAAAAATCCTGCTTTCTGCTAAAGCCGGTGCAGAAAGGCTTATCTCGGCAATAAAAGCCGCTGAGTGTATTGACGGCGACCTTTGCGATTGCAGTTACGATGATATAAGGATTGCTTTCGATGAGAACTTCCTTATGAAAAAACAATTATCCCGTAAACTTTCTGAGGTTTACAAATATACTGTTCCCGATAACTGTGAACATATTTTCCTTATCAGAAACGACCGCAAATTGCTTGAAGACTACGAAGCACGTCATAAACCTGTATTGATTGACATCTGGGGCAGCTGTATTTCCCGTGAATCTGTTAACCGTAATTCCTTAGGTATCTATGTCGATAAGTACATTTTCAAGCAGCCGTTTTTGCTTGCGGACGAGCCTGAAATACTGTTTGACAACGATTTGTCGGCTGATAAATTCTGCGGCAGTAATTGGCGAAGGCGCACTGTTAAAGAGGCGTTTTTGCACGAAGGAAAACGCATTCTATCTGACAGTAGTGCCGAATGGCTGATTGTTGATATGTACGACCTTATCTGCAATATGCGTAAGTACGGCGATTCGCTTTTCGAGGTGGATGATTTCATACTTCGCACCGCTTTTTACAAGTCGATTTCCGATAAATGCGAAAGCACCTATTTATTTAACGAAAGAAGCCGTGGATATCTCGAAAGAGCGCTTGAAAACTTCTGCAAATTTGTCACTGAGCGCTATGGAAAAAACATTATTTTAATTAAAGCCGACCTTAAAGACCGTTATATTTCGCTTGACAATACGTTAGAAATGTTATCTGACAGCGACAACACATTCAAAACCAAAAAAGCATTTATAAATGGATTTGAAGAAGAATTCGCACGTCTTACCGATTGCTGTGTAATTGATATTTCTAAAAGGTTTTATGCCGATGACCGCTTTGCACTTGGCGGTGCGCATATCGTCCATTATGAAGATGAGTTCTACAGTCAATGCTGTAAGCATATAACGGCTTTTCTTGCAGGTGCTGACAGCCGCTATACCGATAAGGTCGATGAGGAGTATATCGCTCTGAGAGATATGAAAATTAAATGAAGATTGGTTATCCCCGTGCAGTTTAATGCTGTATGGGGATAGTTTTGTATATATGTCCGTTTTATCGGACAGAAGATGTGTTAAAATTTGTAATGGTAAGCTGAATGCACTTCTACACAACGAGAGCCGCACAGACTTTCGACTGTGCGGCTCAGGTTGGTGCCGAACTTAGATACAACATAAAAATTATTTCAATCCACCGATATTATCTACCGGACCTTTATATTATATAGTTTATGCGAAAAAATTTCAAGATGATACCGAGCTATATAACGAGATTGTCGTTACACACAAATGCAATGATTAAAAATTGTTGATTTTCACGATTGACATAAGTGTATCATTACTATATAATGTAGAAAAGCAGCAAACGAAGTACTTAGATAAAACATATAAATTGAAATTGTAATCAATAAATTCGACAAATTCTCTTATGAATTTGCAAAGAAATTACTTTTTATTTCAAAAAAGCATTGAAATTTACATTTGTTGCTAGTATACTGGAATAAGTGATATAATTCGACGGAGGATTTTTATGGATCATATTGCTCATATAAGAATTGAGTGTAATAAAAATAATGAAGTGGGTGTTGAGGAGAAGGTCACTGAGCATTCTAAAAAGGTTGCGGTTTTGGTAGACATTTATTCATCGCCTTTCAGAATGGCGAGTGCTGCTCACATTTCAGCATTGTTGCATGACGTTGGAAAGTTAAATTACGATTTCGACGGATATATAAAGCACGAGAACGGCATTAAAAGAGGTGAAATCGATCACAGCTATGCGGGAGCAAAATTTCTTTTGGAGCTGGTTTCAAACGATGATGATAAATATATAAAAGAAGTCGCAAGATTAATTGCGAGAATCATCATATCTCATCACGGGCTGAATGACTGGTATACACGGAACAATGATGACTATTTTGATTACAGATGCAGTAAAAATGAACGTTATGACGAAATCAAGAGCAACATTTGCGAACTTATCACCGATAGCGAACTTGATGAATTGCTTAATAAAGCGGCTGATGAATATCACAGAATTTTTAAAAAGATGAAAGAAATCTGCTGTGCCAAAGACAGAAAACAATATTTCACAACGCTAGCTTTTTATCACGGATTATTAGAAAGACTGACCGAGTCCTGCCTCATTGACGCTGACAGAACAGCAACAGCCGAGTTTATGGAAGGTATTGAAATTGCCGAGCCGTCAGAAGACGAAATACAGCACAAATGGCTTGATATGAAACAGCGTTTGGATAACAAGCTGAGTAAATTTTCCGGAAGTGACAGTGTAGTATCAAAACTGCGAATGAACATTTCGGACAGATGCTGTGCATTTGCCAAAAATGATGTAGGTATAGCTCAGCTTATTGTTCCTACAGGTGGCGGCAAAACGCTTTCGGCATTGCGTTTTGCAATTGAGTATGCTGTTGAGCATAAAAAGGAACGCATTTTTTACATTTCTCCGTTTATGTCTATACTTGAGCAAAATGGCGATGTGATCCGTGAGATAGCGGGAGATGATAACTACCTTGAGCATCACTCCGATATGTATAGTAAGATTATTGATAATAAGCATAAGAGTAAAGAAGAAGTCGCTGATGAACTTGAGGACTATGAGCTGCGTTGCAGGCATTGGGATAAACAGGTTATTTGCACTACTATGGTGCAGTTCTTTGATACATTATTCTCATCCAGGACCGAAGCTCTGAGAAGGATGCACAGATTTACTGATTCGGTTATTATAATTGATGAAGTGCAATCAATACCGATAAGGTGCGTATACTTGTTTAATCTTGCAATGAATTTTCTTTCCAACTTTATGGGATGCACGATAGTGTTATGTTCCGCAACACAACCTACATTTGAACAGTGCAAGTATCCTATAATGCTTGATAAAGATAGCTCGATGACAGGAGATTATACAAAGGATTTTGAAGATTTTAAAAGAACTGAAGTTGTATCGTTGCTGAATAATCAGGGAAACACTTATGAAGAAGCTGCGGTAATATGTATGGACAAGTACCGTGAGAACGGGAATCTTCTGTTTGTAGTCAACACTAAAACTGCGGCGGCAGAAATATTCAGGAACGTGACGCAACTTAATGACGAAGAAGAAATCAAGGCGAAAGTGGTTCACCTCAGCACAAATATGTGTCCGGCGCACAGACGCAAGGCGATTGATGATATACGCCGTATGCTTGATAACAATGAACGTGTGATATGTATAACGACACAGCTTATAGAGGCAGGGGTCGATATCAGCTTTAAATGTGTAATACGTTCAAGTGCAGGTCTTGATAACATAGCTCAGGCGGCAGGAAGATGTAACAGAAACGGTGAAGATGATTGCAGGAATGTATATATAATCAAACTGAAGGATGAATATATCGAAAAGCTCGGAAAACTTAAAGAGGCACAGCGCCAATGCGGTTTGATAGTACGAAAATACGGATGTGAGCAACTGTTGTCGGTTGATATTATGAAAGAATATTTTCGTGATTATTATGAAGATTGTGCCCGTGACAGTAATGGCGATATGCTTGAATATCAGATTAGAAACTCAAATTACAGTCTTCTTGATCTGTTGTCTCGCAATATAATTTTCAGCAATGATAAAGGAGATTGGAAGTCAAGGCAGGCATTCAAAACAGCAGGCGATAACTTCAGAATGATAGATAATAACACTGTTGATATAATAGTGCCGTATAATGAAGAGGCGAGCAGAATAATCGAAGCTCTTAACGGTGAAACAACTATATCGCAGGCTCTTGAGCTTCAGCGTAAAGCACAGCAGTACATTGTAAGTGTATACGATTATACATTTAAAAAGCTCGCTGAAAACGATGCTTTAAACGAGATTAAGGTAAGGCAGGATGAAAAAATGTGTATCTATGCGCTGAAAAAAGAGTTTTACAATAATGCTACAGGACTTAATACCGAGGGCGAACCTCAGGAAGCAATGTTCGTCTGAGTTTGCTTCAAATATCGGATATATACAACACAATGTGTGACCTGTCTGTTAGAACAGGCTGACATAAATATCAAAATGCAAAATACGGGTAAAAGCGAAAGCACAAGCCCGAAAATAAAGGAGGTAAGAATTTTGAGCAAAACCGAACACGATAATATTGTCGAGTTCAAGGTGAGCGGAGATTTCGCACTTTTTGCAGACGTGCTGACACGTCCGGGCGGAGAAAAATTCAGTTATCCCATACCGACTTATGAGGCGCTGAAAGGCATACTCATGAGCGTATACTGGAAGCCGACTATCATATGGGTGATAGACGAGTGCAGGGTGATGAATAAGATCTCTATGGAACGTAAGGGCATCCGTCCGATCAAATACGGCGGAGGCAACGACCTTTCGTATTACACCTATCTTAAAGATGTGGAGTACAGGGTAAGAGCTCACTTTGAATGGAATGACAACCGTCCCGAGCTTGAAAAAGACAGGAACGAAAACAAGCATCATAACATTGCAAAACGTATGATACAGCGTGGCGGAAGGCGTGATATTTTCCTCGGTACAAGAGAATGTATGGGGTATGTCGAGCCTTGCAGCTATGATGAAGGTGTAAGCTATTATCAGGGTACAGAAATTCCGTATGGTTTTATGTATCATGGAATTACTTATGCAGACGAAGCTGAGAGGGAAGAAGACAAGGGCAAACTTACTGTCAGATTCTGGCGGCCTGTCATGAAAGACGGGGTTATAAAGTTTGATCATCCGAATGATATTCCCGAATCTCAGAAAAGGCATATCCGTGATATGAAAATAAAGCCGTTTGGTAAAGATCTTGATAATTTCAGCGGACTTGAAGAATTCGACTTTATAGGCGGGGGTGATGATATTGAGCTGGACTGATGAATTGATGAGAGCATATGACATTCTGAATTCAACGAATGACCGGAATTTACTTCCGCTTTGTCATTCGACACAGAATGCACAAATTACAATAGATATCAATTCAGATGGCACTATACCGTCCATAGGATTCGCAGAAAAAGTCGAAAAAGAAGATGCTGTTACAATAATTCCCGTAACAGAGGATTCATCGTCCAGAGGAGCGGGTATCAATCCGCATCCGCTTGCAGATAAACTGATATATATTGCAGGCGATTATCCTAAGTATGCAGATGTCAAAAAAAGCGATAACAGCGATTATTATAATGCGTATATCGAAAATCTGAAAAAATGGTGCGAGTCAGGCTTTGCACCGCAGGAAGTAAAGGCTGTATACACTTATCTTTCCAAAGGCACTATAATTGCTGATCTGATTGATGCAGGTATATTCACTTTGAATGAAAAAGGCAAATTGTCCGATGAAAAGATAGCCAATACCGATCCTGCAGATTGCTTTGTGAGATTCAGCGTTGACGGAAAAAAGCTATGGAAAGACGAGAGCTTGTATCAGGCATATATAGCGTATGCCTGCGGCGATTGTGCAACTTCGGATATTTGCTATGCTTCAGGCGAACACGGCGGTATAACATATAAGCATCCGTCTAAAATACGAAATACCGGCGATAAAGCAAAGCTGTTTTCCACAAACGATGAAAGCGGTTTTTCATATAGAGGAAGATTTGCGGATAAAACTCAGGCTACCGCAATCAGCTTTGACTACTCGCAGAAGTTACACAATGCGCTTAAATGCCTGATAAAAAAGCAAGGCTATATCGTAGACGGTCTGTGCATTCTGGTATGGGAAAATAATCTTGAAGAAATTCAAAAGCCTTTTGAGGGATGCAGCTTTGATGACGATGAAGATGGCTATATTCCTGAAAGCAACACCGGCGAAATAAACAAAACGCTTACGATAGCTTCTATTACGGGTACCAAAAACAAATACAAAAGCGATTCTAAAACTCTTTTGATTATGTTCGACAGTGCTACAACGGGAAGACTTTCAATGACGGAATATGCTGAGGTTGCAACTTCGGACTATCTTTCTAACCTTGAAAAATGGCATAGAGATACCTCGTGGATATGCTATGGTAAATGCCGCTCTTTTTCTGTATACGAAATTGCCGCCTGTGCTTATGGCAATGAAGAAGGAAGTGTGCTTAAGCCGGGCGAAAAAACAAAAAAAGATGTTTATCAGCGACTTATTCCGTATATCGTATGCGGCGGAAGAATACCGCAGGATATAGTAAATCAACTGTTCATCAGAGCTTGCAGATACAATGCTTTTGATAATAAAAGCAACAACTGGCAAAGAGTTGTTAACTGTGCCTGCGGCATGATACGAAAAAGAATTATCGAAACAAAAGGAGAGTGTACAATGTCACTTGATAAAGAAAGCCGCAGCAGAGATTATCTGTACGGTAGACTGCTTGCAGTAGCAGATTATGCGGAAGGTTCAACGTATGACGATAACGAAAACCGACCGACTAACGCAAAGCGCTTGATTGAGGCATTTTCAAATCACCCGTGCGAAACATGGAAGGTGCTTTATCTGAGTCTCAGACCGTATCTCAACAGAATGAATATCGGTAAGAGAAGTTATTTTGAGCGTATGATAAATCAGATCACAGCGATGTTCCCGTTGGATACCTACAACGATAATTCACCGTTGTCTTCGGAATTTCTGCACGCATACAGCTGTCAGATGAATGATTTTTTCACAAAGAAAACAGACGATAACAAGGAGGAAGAATAATTATGAGCACATTAGCAAACAAGGTTGATTTTGAGGTTATTATCTCAGCAACAGACGCAAATCCCAACGGCGATCCTTTAAGCGGTAACCGCCCCAGAATAAATTCAAAGGGTCTGGGTGAGATTTCAGATGTATGCATCAAGCGTAAGATACGCAACAGACTTCAGGATATGGGCGAAAGAATATTCGTACAGAGCGATGACAAGTGTGATGATGGATGCGACAGCTTAAGAGCAAGAGCGGAATCTTGCGATGAACTCAAAAAAGCATCTTCAGGCAAGAATACCAACAAGGATGAATACGCAAGGATCGCTTGTGAACAGTGGATAGATGTCCGCAGCTTTGGTCAGGTTTTCGCCTTTAAAGGTGATGCGGTTTCTGTTGGCGTAAGGGGTCCGGTATCAATCAGCATTGCAAAGAGCGTATCTCCTATTGAAATAATAAGCATGCAGATAACAAAGAGCGTAAACGGAGAGAGCGGTAAGAACGGTAAAGCCTCTGATACAATGGGTACAAAAAACCGTGTTGGCTTTGGTCTGTATGTATTCAAGGGCAGTATCAATTGCCAGCTTGCTGAAAAAACAGGCTTCAGCGACGAAGATGCAGAAAAGATAAAAAAGGCACTCGTAACGCTGTTTGAAAACGATTGTTCTTCCGCACGTCCCGAAGGAAGCATGCAGGTGTGCAGAGTTTACTGGTGGAAGCATGACGGTAAAACGCCGAAGGTATCTTCTGCAAAGATACATAATGCTGTTCAGATAAAGGAAAAGGCTGAGCTTAACGGAAATGAACCTAATTCTGTAGCCGATTATGATATTATACTCAACAATCCCGAGGGTGCAGTACAGCCTGAGATAATTGACAATATTTAATGAGCTACAGCGAAGATGAATATCTGATGATTTCCGGCATACAGCATTTTGTGTTTTGCAAACGACAATGGGCATTATTGCACATTGAACAACAATGGAACGAAAACTACCTCACGGTTGATGGCAACATTCTTCATCGTAATGCACACGACGGAGATTTTACCGAAACGCGTAGGGATGTTATTGTTACCAGAAGTATGCCGGTATCTTCATCAGAATACGGTATCAGCGGTGAATGCGATATAGTTGAATTTCACAAGTCAAAAGACGGAATATGTCTTTTTGGCAGAGAAGGAAAGTACAGCGTTATCCCCGTAGAATATAAAAGGGGAAGACCTATTGACAGCGATTGTAACGATCTTCAGCTTATCGCACAGGCTGTTTGCCTTGAAGAAATGCTGTGTTGCAGCATACCGTACGGATATATGTATTACGGGCAGATAAGACGCAGGGTGAAAGTTGAGTTCACCGATGAACTAAGAGTAAGACTTTCGTCTGTGTTGAACGAAATGCACAGGTTGTATAAGGCACACCATACACCTGTTGTAAAAAAGAGCAGGAGCTGTAATGCCTGTTCGATGAATAATTTGTGCTTACCGTCGGCAACATCTTCGTCAGCATCGGAATATATTAAAAATCGCTTGAAAGGGGACAGTATATGAGAAAGCTCAGAAATACCCTTTATGTGATCACGCCCGACAAATATCTGTCCCTTGACGGTGAAAATATAGTAATACACAGCAAAGACGATACGCAAACACGTCTTCCTTTGCATAATGTCGAGGATATTGTGATATTCGGTGGCAGGGGAGCCAGTCCTGCATTGATGAATAAATGCACTGAAGATAATATCGGGCTTACATTTATGAGCCGCAGCGGAAAATTTCTTGCAAGAGCAGAGGGAGCAATCAGCGGAAATGTGTATCTGCGACGGGAACAGTTCAGAATAGCGGATGATGAGGCGAGAAGTCTTTCTGTAGCAAAGAATTTTATTATCGGAAAACTGTTTAACAGTCGCTATGTTATCGAAAGAGCAGTAAGAGATCATTCTTTACAAGTTGATGTTGATAAACTGAAAAACCGTTCCGACCTTCTTTCACAGGCTATAATCAAGTGTCAGAGCGTTTCTGATATTGATACTTTGCGTGGAATCGAGGGAGAATCTGCACAGCTCTACTTTTCGGTTTTTGACGAATTTATACTTCAGCAGAAAGATGAGTTCAGTTTCGTAACAAGAAGTAAACGGCCGCCGCTTGATAACGTCAATGCTTTACTGTCTTTTTCGTATTCTGTTGCAACTGGTATGTGTACCTCTGCACTTGAAACCGTAGGGCTTGATCCTTACGTCGGGTTTATGCACACAGACCGCCCCGGCAGACGTTCGCTTGCGCTTGATCTTGTAGAAGAATTCCGAGCGATAATGTGCGACAGATTTGTTATAAGTCTTATCAACAAGCGTATTATAAATAACGACGATTTTGAGAAGAAGGAAGATGGCGCAGTATTATTAAGCGAAGACGGCAGAAAGGTCTTTTTGACGCATTGGCAGAACAGAAAACAGGATATTGTTATGCATCCGTTTTTAAAAGAAAAGGTTGAATGGGGCTTGCTTCCTTATATACAGGCACTTCTGCTTTCAAGATATATCCGAGGCGATCTTGATGAATATCCTATGTTGCTCTGGAGGTAGTTATGCTTCTGCTAATAACTTATGATGTAAACACCGAAACATCGGCCGGGAAAAGTCGACTTAGGAAAGTTGCAAAACAATGTCTCAATTACGGTATCAGAGTTCAGAATTCGGTTTTTGAATGTGTTGTTGATGCAACTCAGGCACATGAACTGAAATTTAAACTCAAGGAACTTATTGATACAGAAAAAGACAGTCTTAGATTCTATAATCTTGGCGATAAATATACAAATCGTATTGAGCATTACGGAGCTAAGTCTGCAATCAAGGTTGAAGAACCTTTGATTTTTTGAATTTGTGCGAATGTGTAGTGCGCAGAATTTTCTGTAGACATTCGCACACGATAATTTACTTATAAAGGAAATTATCAAAACGCAAATTTAGTTTTTTATGATTTTATAGAGGAAAAATGTCCGAAATGTGATATTTAGCTTCAAAATATAGATAATCATTGTATAAATTTGCTGTCGCCCTCTTTACGAGGGCGTGGATTGAAATTAAAAAATTTGTACTCCAAGGAAAAGGTGAAAAAGTCGCCCTCTTTACGAGGGCGTGGATTGAAATATTTGCCACAAACCCTTATTACCCGTTATGCTTGGTCGCCCTCTTTACGAGGGCGTGGATTGAAATTCCCTATTGGGGAATTTATATTACAGCATATTGGTCGCCCTCTTTACGAGGGCGTGGATTGAAATTCCCTTAGGCGGTTTCGGGTATTGCTTCATTTGCCGTCGCCCTCTTTACGAGGGCGTGGATTGAAATGTCCTTTGCGCCTATAACGTGATTTTTAAACATAAGTCGCCCTCTTTACGAGGGCGTGGATTGAAATCTATCTTTGCGCCTTTTTTAACGGTATCGCCGACGTCGCCCTCTTTACGAGGGCGTGGATTGAAATAGTAAAATCTGATTTTATCGACTGTACAAGACCGGTCGCCCTCTTTACGAGGGCGTGGATTGAAATATAGCCATATATGTCGGCATTAATACCATTTGTGTAGTCGCCCTCTTTACGAGGGCGTGGATTGAAATATGCCCTCTGTCCATGCAGTGGCGTTTTCGCCGATAGGTCGCCCTCTTTACGAGGGCGTGGATTGAAATGATAAGCTTTGTTAGAGCTACCGTGTTATTGTCGAGTCGCCCTCTTTACGAGGGCGTGGATTGAAATAAAAAAAGAATGGGTTACTGACTCTACCGAATATAGTCGCCCTCTTTACGAGGGCGTGGATTGAAATGCTGTTGCGCTTGCTATTATTCTCGGGCTATCATGTCGCCCTCTTTACGAGGGCGTGGATTGAAATTTGCCGACTTTTTTATACAATTTTTTTGAAAGGGGTCGCCCTCTTTACGAGGGCGTGGATTGAAATCGACATTGGGAGCTACCCACGGGTGTGTCGTGTCCCGTCGCCCTCTTTACGAGGGCGTGGATTGAAATAACATCAGTAATAAAAGCATAAAAGATTTTACTACGTCGCCCTCTTTACGAGGGCGTGGATTGAAATATCAGCCCACTGTAAATGCGGTAAGCAAGCATATGTCGCCCTCTTTACGAGGGCGTGGATTGAAATAGATTGTGTCAAGTTTAGGCTTTCCGATAGCGTGTTGTCGCCCTCTTTACGAGGGCGTGGATTGAAATGTTCTGGATTTCAGGAAAATCCATGATTACGTTACGTCGCCCTCTTTACGAGGGCGTGGATTGAAATATTTGTGTATGCCCCGACTTGTACTCGGTATATGTCGCCCTCTTTACGAGGGCGTGGATTGAAATAATCCTAAGCAGAAAATCGTTGGCATAACAGTATAGTCGCCCTCTTTACGAGGGCGTGGATTGAAATCCTTTTCGGTTGCCTTACGCTTAAAAGTACTCGAGTCGCCCTCTTTACGAGGGCGTGGATTGAAATGGCATATCGGAAAACTAAATTCTGTAACTTGTCGGTCGCCCTCTTTACGAGGGCGTGGATTGAAATTACTGTTTCATTAACTATTTGTATTTGTTCTGGGAGTCGCCCTCTTTACGAGGGCGTGGATTGAAATGCATTGCAAGCATTACCGAAACGATCCACGAAAGTCGCCCTCTTTACGAGGGCGTGGATTGAAATATCCTCAATTCTTCTTAATTATTCCGAATAGCCAAGTCGCCCTCTTTACGAGGGCGTGGATTGAAATTTCGAGAAATTGAGTTAACCCCACACATTTTATAGTCGCCCTCTTTACGAGGGCGTGGATTGAAATCATTTCTGCCTGTGAAAATTCATGATAATTTTCGTGTCGCCCTCTTTACGAGGGCGTGGATTGAAATCGCCCTCTATGGCAATTATTGACAAGTCGTTGCCAGGTCGCCCTCTTTACGAGGGCGTGGATTGAAATTCTCGTAACCGTCCGAGTGGGGCGGGAACGAGGGGTCGCCCTCTTTACGAGGGCGTGGATTGAAATTCGGCGGTTGTCCTTTAACAGCCGCACCCCAACCCGTCGCCCTCTTTACGAGGGCGTGGATTGAAATCAAAGCTGTAACCAGTGTTGCCCATCATTCCGATGTCGCCCTCTTTACGAGGGCGTGGATTGAAATATACGGTAAAATATCGCTGATTATGTTTAAAGTGTCGCCCTCTTTACGAGGGCGTGGATTGAAATAATATATTTAAATTTAGGCATATTTATAACATCGCGTCGCCCTCTTTACGAGGGCGTGGATTGAAATATCGTGACCTGCAATTCCATCAACTGCTGATACTGTCGCCCTCTTTACGAGGGCGTGGATTGAAATCATGTGGAACATTAAAATTTTTATCGCCCTTGAGGTCGCCCTCTTTACGAGGGCGTGGATTGAAATCCGATGACGGAATATGAAGAGGAAGATATTAAATGTCGCCCTCTTTACGAGGGCGTGGATTGAAATAATCGGTACTGCGCTAGCTTCTGCAAGTCGGGAAAGTCGCCCTCTTTACGAGGGCGTGGATTGAAATGATTTGCTTGATTTTTTGAAACTACCGAATATGTGTCGCCCTCTTTACGAGGGCGTGGATTGAAATCAATGACGGAATATCAAGAGGAAGACATTAAACTGTCGCCCTCTTTACGAGGGCGTGGATTGAAATATACGGGTTTGGTACAATATAGACAATGAAACGAGGTCGCCCTCTTTACGAGGGCGTGGATTGAAATGCCGTTAGGGGTCATTCCTATGTAACCCGTATACAGTCGCCCTCTTTACGAGGGCGTGGATTGAAATATACGGGTTTGGTACAATATAGA
>OFMQ01000017.1_pt1 | contig 131839 bp, 103 predicted proteins | sample 1541851 | NCBI WGS metagenome assembly OFMQ01 (sample SAMN04209227, study PRJEB22552) | human gut metagenome | biome: gut; material: feces | host: Homo sapiens | place: USA: Oklahoma | reverse complement strand
CGACCAATCCCTGATACCCTTTAATTTTATAGCATCTAACCCACTGATACAAGAGACCATCGTTAATTCCTGCTGAAATAGCTGTATCCTTATTTGACGCACCAGCTAATACTTTGGCTACAAGCTCGTATTTCTCTTCTGGTAACCAAATCTTGCTATGATTTTTATGTTGTAATGCTTCTGGACCACATTTATCTTCTATCCGAGCCCAAATTCGAATTGTATTATGGAAATTTCTTTTTGGTATATCTTTAGGCGTTTCAGGCCATTTTCCTTGTCGATATAATTCTACACACTGTCTTTTGAACTTATAGCTGTATTTCATTAAAATACCCCCAATACTGGGTGTCCAGTATTGGGGGTACATATCATACGTTTGCTTGCGTACAACAGCTTTTGTGTTAGCGGTAAAAAATTATTTGCGGAACATTTTGTCGAAGCGCTCCAGCAGACCGGCCTTGAAGCAGAGAACCAGGCCACCGACAGCGCCGACTGCTGCCTGCAGAATCTGGTAGGGCAGTTTGATGTAAGCGTAGTGCGGTGTGCTGTAAATAAAGGCACGTCCCAGAGAATAGCCCACAACCATGATGACAGCGCCCAAAATTACGCCGAGAGCAGCGCCCTTGAAGCTTACCTTGCCGCCGCGGTGTGCCAAGAGGCAGATGACAACAGCCTGAATGCCGTGAGTAACCAGAGAAACGAACATCGGTGTCGGGTAGAAGAATAAATCGCCCAAGAAGGCACCAACGCCGCCGACGATGAAGGCAGCCTTGGGGTCGTCCAGCAGAATGGCTGCTGTGCAGATGATAACATCATTGAGATATAAATGGCCGCCCGGTACCGGCAGACCGAAGGAGCTCATCATAATATTGAGCGCCATAAACAGTGCGGTGATGCAGATTGCCAGGGTGGCGTTACTTTTTTGTGCTTTGTGTTCTATATGTTCCATATAAACATTCCCCTCTTTATAAGATGATAAAGATTATTATATCGCTGTTTGGATATAATAATATTGCCAGAACGGGAAAATTATCTATGGTCAGATTAGCCGGGGAATTTCTTTCGCTAATTCTTCATAAAATTTTTGGTAGAATAAAGCAGGTATTTTTGGTATAATTATTGAATAGAGTATAGGAATAAGTAAAAAAATGGGAGGTCGCTATCGTGACAGAACTTAAGAAATTCAAACGTGTAGTTTTAAAGCTTAGTGGTGAAGCCCTGGCCGGTGAAAAAGGCTTTGGCATTGATCCGACAGTAGTATATGCCTTGGCCAAGCAAATCAAGGCTGTAGTTGAGACAGGGGTAGAGGTTGCTATCGTTAACGGCGGCGGTAACTTCTGGCGCGGACTCAGCGGCAGCAACAAAGGCATGGACCGTGCTACTGCTGACTACATGGGAATGCTGGCAACCGTTATCAACTCTTTGGCGTTGCAGGATGCTTTGGAAAACTTAGAGGTTCCGACCCGTGTGCAGACCGCTATTGAAATGCGTCAGATTGCAGAACCCTACATTCGTCGCCGTGCTATCCGCCATATGGAAAAAGCAAGAGTCGTTATTTTTGCCGCAGGTACCGGTAACCCCTATTTCTCCACCGATACCACCGCTGCTCTGCGTGCTGCGGAAATCGAAGCAGATGCTATCCTGATGGCTAAAAAAGGCGTAGATGGTGTTTATGACAGCGATCCGGCAGTTAATCCGGATGCGAAGAAATTTGATGAGCTGCCTTACATCGAGGTTATCAAACGTCATCTCAGCGTAATGGATTCCACTGCAATCAGCCTGTGCATGGATAACAACATTCCTATTGTAGTATTTAATATTGATGAACCGGGTAACATTCTGCGTGCTGCTGCAGGCGAAAAAATTGGTACCCTGGTAGGAGGTAAGGAATAATGGCAACAGTTAATGAAATTATCAGCGGTATCGAGAGCAAGATGGAAAAATCCGTTGCTGCTCTGCGTGTGGATCTGGCAAGCCTGCGTGCTGGTCGTGCAACTCCCTCTCTGCTGGAGAAGGTTATGGTTGATTACTATGGTTCCCCGACACCTGTAACTCAGGTGGCAAGCGTAACCGTACCGGAACCGCGCATGATTGTTATTCAACCTTGGGAGAAAAACATTCTGAAGGATATCGAAAAAGCAATTATGAAATCCGACCTCGGTCTGAACCCGAACAGCGACGGTATCTGCATTCGTCTGAACCTGCCGCAGCTGACCGAAGAACGCCGTAAGGATCTGGTGAAGGTTGTACATAAAAAAGCTGAGGAATACCGTGTTGTAGTCCGCAACCTGCGCCGTGATGCCAACGATGCTATCAAAAAGACCGAAAAGGCTAAGGAAATCACTGAGGACGAGGCTAAGAAGGGTACTGAAAAGGTACAGAAGCTGACAGATAAGGTTATGAAGGAAATCGACGCTGCAGCTGCTAACAAAGAAAAAGAAGTAATGGAAGTATAATGGAAATTCCACAGGTTTTGGCACTGCCTCTCAAGGAGGCTGCCCGTCGCCTGGAGGCCGCAGGCTGCAGCTATGAGGTGCAGCCTCTGCTGCCGCCGCGTGCAAGCGAGGCAGACTTTGAAGGTCGCGAGGTGCGCAAATATGTAGTAAGACAACAGCAGTTGTCTGCTAATAGATTAGCTCTTACCATTGTGTATAGATAAGGAAGGAGGTGCGACGAATGGCTCTGAAAATTGATAAGGATTCTTGCGTAGGCTGCGGTACTTGTGCTGCTACCTGCCCCGTTGGCGCTATTACTGAAGTTGACGGCAAATATGAAATCGGTGAAGACTGCGTAGAATGCGGCGCTTGCGCTGCTAGCTGCCCGGTTGGCGCTATTGAGTAATTCAAGACTGCAATGCAAAATCAGGAAGGCGGCCTCCCGCAAGGGGGAGGCTCGCCTCTTCTTTAATCATGGAAAAAAGTAAGGAAAACTAAAAGCAAGTTACAAATTTTAGCGAAAGGCTTGATGCTTGTGTTTAGAGGCTTGTTTCAAACAAAAAATAAGACTAAGAATAATATCGTAATGCATACTGAGGATCTGGATATGCAGAATATTCCTCAGCATATTGCTATTATTATGGACGGTAACGGTCGCTGGGCGAAGGCTCAGGGCAAGGTGCGTACCTTTGGCCATCAGGCCGGAGCGGAAACACTGAAAACTATTGTCCGTGCAGCTGATAAGCTGGGAGTTAAGGTTATCAGTGCTTATGCATTTTCAACCGAAAACTGGAAGCGTCCGGTGACGGAAGTAAACTTCATCATGGAGCTTTTGAGCCGTTATCTGACCAACGAAATTGACGAATTTAACGAAAATAACGTACAGGTGCGTTTTATCGGCTCGCGTAAAGGTCTGCCTGAGATTGTGCAGCAGAAGATGGAGCACGCAATAGAGGCAACGAAAAACAACACCGGTATTATTTTGAATTTGGCTATAAACTACGGCGGACAGGCAGAAATCCTGCATGCTGTGCGTACTATTGCGGCGGAAGCTGCCAACGGTACTCTGGCCGTAGACGATATAGATAATAATGTAATTGAAAACCATTTGTATACCAAGGGCCTGCCTGCGCCGGATTTACTGATTCGTCCGGGCGGTGATTTGCGTATCAGCAACTTTTTGCTGTGGCAGATTGCTTATGCGGAAATCTGGACGACCAAGGTGTTCTGGCCGGAGTTTACACCGGATCATCTGGTGGAGGCGATTTTGGCTTATCAAGGGCGCGAACGCCGTTTCGGCGGTTTAGTCAGCCAGTAAGACGCCGTATACGTCGTCAGGGCTCCAATCAATTTTATAATTCAAAGAAGGATGTATTTTAACTATGTTAACACGTATTATTACCGGTGTAATCGGTATTATTGCGGCAGTCGGCATTATCACCAAGGGTGGTATGCTTTTTAATGCGGCTGTTACTGTTTTGGCTGCTGTGGCCTGGTACGAATACCACAAGATGGTGGAGAACAAAGGCTATCATGCCTACACGCTGACCGGCGGCGTTGGAGCACTGCTGATGGTGCTGGTTGCCGGTGCAGGCTATTATTTTGAGCTGGAGGGCGTTTACACGCTGGCATTTATTGTGATGCTTACAGCGCTGTTCTTCATCTTCAGCACGATTGAGGGCCTGTGGCTGCATTGCAACCGAGGCGAGCAGCATTGGGCAGAGAACAGTGCTCTTACTGCCTGGGGTATGCTGTATTGCGGTCTTTTGTTTGCGCACATTATTTTGCTGCGCACCTTTGACGGCGGTCCGCATATCGACCTGGGCTTCCGCGTATTTGAGTACGGCGAAATCTGCCTGTGGATTGTGCTTTTGGGCACCTGGGCCAGCGATACCTTTGCATATTTCTTCGGCCGTGCCTTCGGCAAGACACCGTTCTGCAGCGTCAGCCCGAAGAAATCCTTTGAGGGCGCTGTCTGCGGCTTTGTCGGCTGCTTTGTGACTGTACTGTTTCTGTGCATTATCTGCTTGGGCATTGCCCTGTGGCATGCTGTGGCAGTGGCGCTGGCGGTGGCAATTTTTGCTCCGGTCGGCGATTTGATCGAATCCATTGTCAAACGCAGCTTTGATATCAAGGATTCCGGTAAGATTTTCCCTGGTCACGGCGGTGTGCTGGACCGTTTCGACAGCCTGCTGTTTACGGCACCGGTTGTGTATTATCTGCTGATGATTATCAGCGCTTTATCTATGTTTCAAGAATAGAGGATAGCAAATGAAGAATATTTCTATTTTGGGCAGTACAGGCTCTATCGGCCGTCAGACCTTGGAGGTTGCTGCTGCCAATCCTGAAAAGCTGAAGGTACGCGCGTTGGCTGCGCATAAAAGTGATGAGCTTTTAGAGCAGCAGATTAAGCAGTTTGAGCCTGATATTGCCGTTTTGACGGATAAGGACGCTGCTAAACGCCTGGCTGACCGCTATCACGGCAAGACAGAAATCTTAGCCGGGGAGGAAGGCCTTCTGGCTGCCGCTACCTACGAGGGAGCGGATACGGTGCTTGGTTCTATGGTAGGCTATGCCGGCCTGCGCCCGACGTTGGCTGCTATTGCCTGCGGCAAGAACATTGCGCTGGCCAATAAGGAAACGCTTGTTGCTGCCGGCAGCATTGTAATGGAAGCCGTACGTAAGCACGGTGTAAGCCTGACTCCTGTGGACAGTGAGCACAGTGCTATTTTCCAATCTCTGCGCGGCGGTACGGAAAAGGAAGTCAAGCGCCTGATTATTACGGCGAGCGGTGGTCCCTTCCGCGGTAAAAAACGCAGTGAGCTGGAAAATGTAACTTTGGCGCAATGCCTCAATCACCCAAACTGGAGCATGGGGCAGAAGGTAACGCTTGATTCCTCTACACTGGCCAACAAGGGACTGGAGGTTATGGAGGCACATTGGCTGTTTGATATGCCTTATGATAAAATTGCGGTCGTTGTGCATCCGCAGAGCATCGTACACAGTCTGGTAGAATTTTGCGACGGCAGTGTGATTGCCCAACTGGGTGTGCCTGATATGCGTTTGCCAATTCAGTTCGCTTTGAGCTGGCCGGAGCGCTATGATTACAGCTTTGAACAGCTTGATCTTGTTGCTGCGGGTAATCTTACCTTTGAAGCACCTGATTTAGAAGCATTTCCTTCCTTGAAGATTGCTATTGACTGCGGTAAGGCCGGCGGCACTCTGCCATGTGCCTTCAATGCTGCCAACGAGGAGGCAGTGTATGCCTTTTTGGCAGGCAAAATTAAATATTTGGATATTCCTTATATTACTGCTACGGTTACAGCGCAGCATAACAATGTTCTGCGTCCGCAGCTGGAGGATATTGAAGCAACGGATGCCTGGGCGCGTGCTGCAGCCCAAAGGGTTATTGCTAAATTATAGACTGAAAGCCGGCAAGATTAGCCGACTATCGTAAGGAGGTAAAATGCTAACAATATTAGCCGCTGTTTTTGTTTTTGGTGTGCTGGTTACGGTACATGAATTCGGTCATTTTATTACGGCGAAGCTCACAGGTATGCGTGTTGATGAATTTGCCATCGGCTTTGGTCCTAAGCTGTATCAGCAAAAGGACGGCGATACCCTGTACAGCCTGCGGGCTATTCCGTTGGGTGGCTATAATAAAATCGCAGGCATGGATCCCGATGATCCGCCTGAACCGGGAACCTTTAAATCTAAGCCTATTCCCTCCAGAATGCTGGTTATTCTGGCAGGTGCGCTGATGAATTTCCTGTTGCCTATTATTCTTTTCAGCGGCATTTTTATGCTGGAGGGCAGACAGGAGCTGGTGAATGAGCCAATCCTGGGCACTGTTGTAGACGGCATGGCTGCGGAAAGAGCGGGACTGCGTAACGGCGACCGCATTCTGACGATTAACAATAAGCCTGTTGCTACCTGGACGGAGGTTGTTACTAACCTGCGTGCGAGCGGCACTAATCCTGTAACGCTTACTGCCGAGAGTCAGGGAGCTGTAAAAAGCTACACTATGACTCCGGTGTATGATAGGGAGGCAGGCCGTCCCTTAATCGGCATCAGCCCCAAGTTCAACAAGGTCAGCCTAGGCTTTTTCGGCTCAATTAAAGAAGGTTGCGTATATACCAAAAATATTATCGTTTCTATGCTGAACGGCCTGTACAAGATTGTTTCCGGTAAGGCTCCGGCTGAGGTGGCCGGTCCTATCGGTGTGGCACAGATGGCCGGTCAGGTGGCGGAAAAGGGCATGCTGCCGTTGATTACCTTTGTTGCCTTTTTGAGCATCAACCTGGGCGTTATCAACCTGCTGCCGCTGCCGGCTCTGGACGGCGGACATTTTGTACTGCTGCTTTTGGAAGGCCTGCGCGGCAAACCGCTCGGCAGCAAGGCTATGACTAACATCCAGATGGTTGGTATTGCGCTGATTCTGGCGCTGACAGTATTTTCCACCTTTAAGGATATAACACGTTAAGAGGTGAACGAAAGTGATAGAACGTAGAAAAACCCGCCAGCTGCACGTAGGCAGCGTGGCTGTGGGCGGCGATGCTCCGATTGCCGTTCAGTCTATGACTAACACACATACAGACGATGCTGCTGCAACCTTGGAGCAGATTCAGCGTCTGGCAGATGCAGGCTGCGATATTATCCGCTGTGCCGTGCCTGATATGGCTGCGGCGGAGGGCCTGAAAACTATTTGTAAGGAAAGTCCGATTCCTGTCATTGCTGATATTCATTTTGATTATAAGCTGGCTTTGGCAGCGATTGAAGCAGGCGTTGACGGCCTGCGCTTAAACCCCGGCAATATCGGCGGTGAGGAGAAGGTGCGCGCTGTGGTGGAAGCAGCGAAGGAACGCAATATTCCTATCCGCATCGGTGTTAACGCCGGCTCCCTGCCGAAGGATTTGCTGGAAAAATACGGTCATCCCACCGCGGAGGCTCTTGTGGAGGCAGCGTGGCGCCACGTCCGCATTCTCGAAGCGATGGATTACCGTAACATTAAGATTTCGCTCAAAGCGCATGATGTGCCGCTGACCTTGGAGGCCTATCGTCTGATGGCAGCGCAGTGTGATTACCCGCTGCATGTAGGTATTACGGAGGCAGGCACCGTCAACAGCGGTATTATCAAATCCGCAGTAGGCATCGGTACACTGCTGGCCGAGGGCATCGGCGATACTATCCGCGTTTCGCTGACCGGCGACCCGGTGAACGAGGTGCGTGTGGCCTATGACATCCTGAAATCCCTTGGTCTGCGTGAGCACGGACCGACCTTAATCAGCTGTCCGACCTGCGGACGTACCCGCATCAGCCTGGAAAAGCTGGCGCTGGAGGTTGAACGCCGTCTGGCAGATATCGAAGAGCCGATTACGGTTGCCGTTATGGGCTGTGTGGTCAACGGACCCGGTGAAGCACGTGAGGCTGACGTCGGCATTGCCGGCGGTATCGGCGAGGGACTTGTTTTCCGCAAGGGTGAAATCCTGCGTAAGGTTCCCGAAGATCAGCTTGTAGGCGAGCTTTTTGCTGAAATAGATAAAATTTTACTTGAGAGGAAGGTATCCCGTTAATGAAAGTTTCTAAAATGTATGCACCCACTCTGCGTGAGGTTCCGTCCGAGGCTGAAATTCCGAGCCATCAGCTGCTGCTGCGTGCCGGCTTTATGCGTAAATCCACCAATGGCATGTACACCTATCTGCCGCTGGCTTGGCGTGTTATTAAAAAAATCGAAAATATTATCCGCGATGAGATGGACCATGCAGGCTGTCAGGAAATCATGATGCCGATTATGCAACCGGCAGAAATCTGGAAGGAAAGCGGCCGTTGGGACGCTTACGGTGCAGAAATGGTACGCTTGAAGGACCGCCACGGTCATGAATACTGCCTTGGTCCTACCCACGAGGAAATGGTTACTACTCTGGTTAAAAACGATGTACGTTCCTACCGTCAACTGCCGCTGAACCTGTATCAGATTCAGGATAAATTCCGTGACGAACGTCGTCCGCGCTTCGGCCTGATGCGTAGCCGTGACTTCATCATGAAGGATGGCTATTCCTTCGACCGTGATGAAGCAGGTCTGGACGTTTCCTATAAGGCAATGTATGATGCTTATGACAAAATCTTTACCCGCTGCGGTCTGAACTTCCGTCCGGTAGAAGCAGACAGCGGTGCTATCGGCGGTACCGGCAGCCATGAGTTCATGGTGCTGGCAGACAGCGGTGAAGCAGAAATTACTTACTGCACCAAATGCGATTACGCTGCCGATATCGAAAAGGCAGAGCTGTATCCGATAGAGGCTCCGGCAGAAGAAATGCAGCCGCTGACCGAGGTAGAAACACCGCATTGCAAGACTATTGATGACGTAAGTGCTTTCCTCAACGCTCCGATTGAAAAATCCGTAAAGGCTGTTGCTTACCAATGCGAAAAAGGCCTGGTACTGTGCTTCGTTCGCGGTGACCACGAGGTTAACGAAACAAAAGTACAAAACACTGTAGGCGCAGTTGAGCTGGAAATGGCAGAGGCAGAGCTGCTGGCTAAAGCCGGCACTGTCGGCGGTTACATGGGCCCTGTAGGCCTTGACCCTGAAAAGGTTATTATCGTTTGCGATGCAACCGTTATGAATATGCACAATGTTTGCTGTGGTGCTAACCATGAAGGCTTCCACTACATCAACGCTAACCCGGGACGTGACTTCACTCCGACCTACGTTGCCGATATCCGTCTGATGGCTGAAGGCGATCCCTGCCCGCACTGCGGCGCTCCGATTGCTAAGGCTCGCGGCATTGAAGCAGGTCAGGTATTCAAGTTGCACACCAAATACAGTGCAGCTATGAAATGCACCTATCTGGATGAAAACGGCAAAGAGCAGCCGATGGTAATGGGCTGCTATGGTATCGGCGTAGGCCGTACTATGGCTGCCTGCGTTGAACAGAGCCATGATGCCGACGGTATGATCTGGCCTGTTGCTATCGCTCCGTATGAGGTACTCGTTGTGCCTGTAAACGTAAAGGACGAAGCATCCTTTGCCAAGGCTGAGGAAATCTACAACGAGCTGCACAAGGCAGGCGTTGAGGTTGTTATCGACGACCGCAAGGAGCGTCCGGGCGTAAAATTCAAGGACGCAGATTTAATCGGCTATCCGCTGCGCGTAGTTGTAGGTCCTAAGACTCTGCAGACCGGCGAGCTGGAAGTTAAAGTTCGTAAGACCGGCGAAGTAAGCATGCTGCCGTTGGATAGTGACTATATTGCTGCTATCAAGGAGATGCTGCAAAAGCTGTAAAAATAAGTCAGTTCCCATGTCTGCGCCCGGCGCAGGCAGAGGGAACGGAAGCTGTGAGGTGATACTGGCATGGATTTAATTAATACTTCTTTTTTGTATAACAAAGAGGTCGTTATGGTTATCAGGCTGGTTGTTGCCGCAATTCTCGGCGGTATTGTCGGTATAGAAAGAGGCAGTGGCGACCGTCCTGCCGGTTTCCGTACACATATTCTTGTGTGCGTGGGCTCGGCGCTGTTTATGCTCGTTTCGCTTTACGGCTTTGATGATGTCTATCCTCAGACTGCCAAGCTGGAGGAGGATATCGGCCAACGTCGTGACTCGGCGCGTATCGCAGCCCAGGTTGTCAGCGGCATAGGCTTTCTCGGTGCAGGCACCATTCTGCACGAGGGTTTAACTATTCGCGGTCTGACAACTGCTGCCAGCCTGTGGATGGTTTCTGCAATCGGCCTTGCTGCCGGCAGCGGTATGTACTTTCTCAGCAGCGTGGCAACCATTATCACCATGATAACTTTGGTTACCTTTCATACCTGGGAAAAGCGTTTTGCTGCCAACAACCGCAGTGACCGCCAGTTTGTCCGCATCATTACTACCAATCGCTCCGGTGCCATAACCGATGTTACCGGTTATCTGTCCCTTAACGGCGTACAGGTAAAATCGCTGAACGTAAAACGCGATAAGGAAAAGAATCGTCTGGTGCTGGAGGTCTTTCTGAAGCTTGGCAAAACTGCGCCCGATGGCGGAGATATTGTCAAGGGGTTGCAGGGGATAGAGGGTGTTGTCGGGGTCGAAAACATGAGATAACCTATAGCACGCCATCTGCGTTGTTGCGTCGCCTCGACGTACTAAAAGTACGCCGTCGGCTTCGCCCTGGCATCTGACGCACTCTAGCTTATCTCAGAAAAAAGAGGAAGATAGCACGCCATCATAATCCAACAACTTCTCCCGTCATTATTAGGAAAGGATTTAATGTGAATAAAAAATATTGTCTGATTCCTGATGAAGAAAAATTTTATAGTTTTTTGGCTTCGCTGACCTTTTCTCCGGTGGAATTGATGCAGCTGAAGCTGATGCATATTAATCAGATTTGTGTAGACGAGTCTGCCTGTCAGTGGGAGGTACACTTCAGCTGTGCCGCCCATCTTACCGGTGGCTTGCTGCAGAAGGCGGCGCAGCAGCTTGCAGCCGCTTTTTCTTTGCAAAGCGTAGATATGATTTGCGACGGCGATGGCTCCAAATGCCAGATGATGCAACGCGAGCCGCAGGCAGAGGTAGAGATTACCGACTGCACGGGCGAGCCGCTGCCGGAGGAAATTCCTCTGCCACCGGAGCCGCCTGATATTGAAATCGGCGAAACTCTGCCGCCGGAGCCTCCCTGTGAAACGTCCTATAACAATCCGGAGGAGGACCCCGAGTATCTGCAGGCCATGGCAGCCTTATACGGAGAAAAGAAGGCTGACGGCCAGCTGTGGGGCAAAAAAATCAAGGGCACACCACGTAAGCTTGATACTGTTACAGAGGAAGAGCGCAACGTTGTTATCGAAGGTACCTTTGTCAAAAGCTTGGATAAGGACGGCGCGCTGCAGACCTTTATTGATAAGGAAACGCGCGTTGGCTCCATTGTCCTGACCTTTAACGTGAGCGATGATACCGGCGGTATTTTCGTTAAGCTGCGCTTTGACAAGCGTGACGGCGGCGACCCGCGCAAGGAATGCAATGAGTTTAAGAATCTGCTGAAGCCCGGTATGCGCCTGCGTCTGCAGGGTGATGTTGCCCCCGACCGCTTTGCCTTTGACGAGATGTGCATGGTGCCTCGCGGCATTATGAAGCTCGATGCCAAGGAGGAGCGCATGGATAATGCGGAGGTCAAGAGGGTTGAGCTGCATTGCCATACGAAGATGAGTAAGCTTGACGGCCTGACGCCGATGGAGGGCCTTGTAAAGCAGGCTATCCGTTGGGGCCACAAGGCTTTGGCGATTACCGACCATGGCGTAGTGCAGGCCTTCCCGTTCTGCTTTGATGCGGCGGAGGGCAGTGACCTGAAGCTGATTTTCGGCATGGAGGGTTATCTTATCAGCGACCGCAAGACGAAGGACGATGCCGTTGATACGGAAAATCCCGATGCTGCGACTAAGGGCAAAAGCAAAATCAGCAGCCATCATATTATTATTCTGGCGAAGAATGAGGTTGGTCTGCGTAACCTGTACCAGCTCGTTACTATCAGCCATCTGCGTTATCTGAATAAGCGTCCGCTGCTGCCGCGCGCTGTTATCGAGGAGCATCGCGAGGGCCTGATTTTGGGCTCGGCCTGCGAGGCGGGCGAGCTTTACCGTGCGGTACGCTTAGGTGCGAGCGATGAGGAGCTGGAGGAAATCGCCGGCTTTTATGATTATCTGGAGATTCAGCCTACGGGCAATAACCAGTTCCTGGTGCGTGAAAACTATTGCACCGAAGAGAATTTGCGTGAGCATAACCGCAAAATCTATGAGCTGGGCAAGCGCTTGGGCAAGCTTACTGTAGCAACCTGCGACGTGCATTTCCTTAATCCGGAGGATGCACAGCTGCGTGCGATTCTGCAGGCCGGTCAGGGCTACAAGGATGCGGATTTGCAGCCTCCTTTGTATCTGCATACCACTGAGGAGATGCTCGAGGAGTTCTCTTATCTTGGTGAAGATGCAGCCTACGAGGTTGTTGTTACCAATACCAATAAGATTGCGGATATGATTGAGCGTATTAAGCCTGTTCCCGACCGCGACCAGCTGTATTCGCCTTCTATTCCCGGTGCGGAGGATGCAGTGCGTGATTTGTCCTATGCCAAGGCGCATGAATGGTACGGGGAAACGCTGCCGCAGATTGTTGAGGATCGCCTAAAGATGGAGCTGGATGCTATTATCGGCCACGGCTTCTCCGTATTGTATTACATTGCGCATAAGCTGGTTAAGCATTCTATCGACCGCGGTTACTTGGTAGGCTCGCGTGGCAGTGTAGGCTCGTCTTTTGTTGCTACGATGCTGGATATTACCGAGGTTAACGCGCTGAAGCCGCATTACCGCTGTCCGCATTGCCGTCACAGCGAATTCTTTATGAACAATGAGGTAGACAGCGGCTTTGACCTGCCGCCGAAGGATTGCCCCGAATGCGGCACCAGAATGCTGCGCGACGGTCATGATATTCCGTTCGCAGTTTTCCTGGGCTTCCACGGTGATAAGGTTCCTGATATCGATTTGAACTTCTCCGGCGGTATTGATCCCGATGATCCGTCCGCTATGTCCGACCAGAGCGTGGCGCACAAGTACACCGAGGAACTTTTTGGCCGCGATAACGTTTGCCGTGCCGGGACGATTGCTACTATCGCCAACAAAACGGCTATAGGCTTTATCAGAAAATATTACGAGGCAAAGAATCTGCATGTGCATCCTGCGCATGTGGCAGCTCTTGTCGAAGGCTTTGCCGGTATCAAGCGCACTACGGGCCAGCATCCCGGTGGCATTATGGTTGTGCCGCGTAATATGGATATCCATTATATTACGCCGATGAACCGTCCTGCCGATGATAAGGATGGCACTACGATTACTACTCACTACGATTATCACAGCATCAATGACCGTCTGGTTAAGCTGGATATTCTGGGCCACGATGATCCGATGGTTCTGAAGATGCTGGAAAAATATCTGCAGGAGGATGTGGATCCGAACTTTGATCCCAAGAAGATTCCTGTAGGCGATGAAGAAACGATGCGTATCTTCCAGGATACAAGCTCGCTTGGCGTTACGCCGGAGCAGATTGACAGTGCTGTCGGCACCTTCGGTATCCCTGAATGCGGCACCAAGTTTGTACGTCAGATGATCAGCGACGTACAGCCGAAGAAATTCAGTGAGGTTGTGCGTGTATCCGGTTATTCGCATGGTACGGACGTATGGCTGAACAATGCGCAGGATTTGATTAAGGAAGGCAAGCCTGTTGCTGAAACTATCTCCACGCGTGATGACGTTATGACGCATTTGATTTCCAAGGGCGTGGAGCCCAGTCTGGCGTTTAAGACGATGGAGCACGTGCGTAAGGGCAAGGCGGCGAAAAAAGGTCTGGAGCCTAAGATGCTCGAGGCTATGCGCGCGGTAAATATTCCCGAATGGTATATCAAGTCCTGCGAAAAGGTACAGTATCTGTTCCCGAAGGCGCACGCTGTTGCGTACGTTCTTATGGCTTACCGTATTGCCTATTGCAAGGTGCATTATCCGAAAGAGTTTTATGCGGCGTACTTTACGGTGCGTGCCAAGGATTTTGACTATGCCCATGTTTCCAAGGGTAAGAGCTATGTGAAGAATTTCATCAAGAATGTTTACCAGCAGGGCTTCAAGGCTTCGCCTCTGGATAAAACGACAGTCACCTATCTGGAGCTGGTAAATGAAATGCTGGAGCGCGGTCTGAGCTTTGATAAGATGGATTTATATAAGTCGGATCCGATTAAATTCCTGGTTACGGAAAACGGCCTGCGTCCGCCTTTGGCTGCCTTGGGCGGTGTAGGTGAAAACGCTGCCAAGAGTATTGCTGCGGCAAGGGACATCAACCGACCGTTTATCTCTCAGGAGGATTTGCGCCAGCGTTCCGGTGTCAACAAGAGTGTTATCGAAAAACTGGCAGACATGGGCGTTTTGGGCGATTTGCCGGAAAATAACCAGATTGATTTGTTTGCCTGAGATAGGAGAATCATATGCAAAAAATAATTTTGGCCTATAATTTTACGCCTGAGCGTTTGCAGGCGCTGAAGCTGATTTGCATGATGTTGCGCACGCAGCTGCGCACCGTGGCGCGTGAGGAGCTGCTGCAGCCGGTGGGGTATCTGGCAGGCTTGTCCGAGGTGGCGCCTGTCAGTGAGGCTTACAGCGGTGACGAAGGGCAGGAGGAAATGCTGCTCATGTGCGGCTTCAGCCGTCAGGATTTAGACAGACTGCTGGCTGCTATAAAAAAAGGTAAGCTGCGTCAGGTGGCGCTGAAGGCGATGCTGACACCCACCAACTGCACCTGGAGCGGCCTGCAGCTTTTGCAGGAGCTTAGTCAGGAGCATGCTTATATGCATGGCAAAAATGCAGGTAAATAAGCAAAGTTGCTGTTGCCGGTAGTTTTACTGGCATTAAAGCGCTTTCTCTGATATAATTAGGCATGATAAACTTTAGCTACATTTAGGAGGATAATAATAATGGCAAAAGATAGTTCCTTTGACGTTGTTTCCCAAGTTGATATGCAGGAGATGGATAACGCTGTTAATCAGGTTAAGAAAGAGATTGACCAGCGTTATGATTTCCGCGGCAGCAATGCTTCCATCGAGCTCGGTGAGAAGGAAGTAAAAATTGCAGCTGAGGACGAGTACAAGCTGGGCGCAATTTTAGATATGCTGCGCCAAAAAATGGCTAAACGCGGTATTCCTCTGCGTTGCCTGGTTCCGGGCAAAATTGAGCCGGCTGCGAAAGGCACCGTTCGTCAATCTCTGGAAATCCAACAGGGCATTTCCAAGGAGAACGGCAAAAAAATCGTGGCAGCTATCAAAGCTTCCAAGCTGAAGGTAACTGCTCAGATTCAGGACGACCAGGTACGTGTTGCCGGTGCGAAAAAGGATGATCTGCAGGCAGTTATCCAGCTGCTGAAGGCCGGTGATTTCGGCGTTGATCTGCAATTCATCAACATGCGCTAAGCATTCGTCCACGGTTTGGAGAAGAGTGGAGCAAAATGACAGAACACAAAGACTTTGACAAAAAGAAAATCAATGACGGCGAGCTGCAGAAGTATTCCGGAAGCTACAGCGAGGAAGGCCTGCTGCATAAAATCAGCCGCTACGGTGCCCACATCGGCATCGAGCTGCTGTATAAGGTCGTGCAGCTGTGGTGCGTACTGCAGAAGCCGGAGGTTCCTGCGAAGGAAAAGGCGTTGATTATGGGAGCTTTGGGGTATTTAATCGCTCCCCTGGATTTTGTGCCGGATATTACGCCGGTGTTGGGATACAGTGATGACCTGATGGCAATTACCTTTGCGCTGCTGAAGGTGCAGGGGTATATTGATGAAGAGGTTGATGCCAAAGCCAAGGAGCTGTTGGCAAAGGTTTTTGATAAGGATGTCGTTGCGAAGCTGTAATTGCAAGCTGACTAAAATATGCGCTGCCAAACAGGCAGCGCTATTTTTATGCCATCAGCGCGCTTCGGAAAATAAAAATGCTTAATAAAAAGATTATGCATATGCATATGCATTGTTGCTGCAAACAAATATTGAACAGAAGAAAAGGCTTTAGCTGCGGCTAAAGCTTTTTTATTGCGCAAAAGCAGGCTCAGCTAAACTTCTTATAAAAAGATATTGGCTATTATCTTTCTTCCTCTTTCGTAAAATAAAAAACTTTCTTAGCGTGCCGTTTGGCAACAAAAATCGCAGATATAAACAGTGAAAGTAAAAGCAAGCAAGTCTGCATATCCTAACATCCTTGAGCACGCACCTTTTTTTCAATGATATTTTAAATCCTTCAACGTATAATCATATTGAAATAAAAAATATCTGCAAAAGCAAAGATAGACAAATACTGTCACTGCAGCTTGCTATACTGATATCAGCAAACAGAAAGGAGGAAGACATGCGACAAAAAGATATCTGTTTTATGCCCTTGGGAGGCACCCAAAGTGTAGGCCGCAGTTGCTACTACCTGCGTCTGGGACAGAGTAACATCCTGCTCGATTGTGGCCTTCAGCGCATCAACGGAGCAACTTGTTCCCCGGATTTTCGCAGCCTGCTTACCTCGCAATTCATGGAAAGCATGCAGCAGCTTGACCACGTTTACATTTCTCATGCGCACACCGACCATGTCGGCTACCTGCCGCAGCTCATGCAGATGGCACCTCAGGCTTCCGTTTACATGACACTGCAGACCAAGCAGCTTGCCGAATACCGTCTGATTGCCAATAGCAGTCAGCAGGGAGCAGCCGAAGTTTCGCGTTTGTTAAGCAACGTTGCGCCTGTCAATTACCTGCAAAAAATCAAGCAGCGTGATTACACAGTCACCTTTTTCCCGGCAGGGCATATCCCCGGCGCTATGATGACACTGTTTGAATATGCAGGCCGCAAAATTCTCTACACTGGCGACTACTCATTGCAATCAGCCTTCGGCCTTGATGGCTGCTGGTTGCCAGATGACCTGGAGGTGGACGTGCTGCTGATGTGTGCACTGCACGCCAAGCAGCCCTACAGTGTTCGTGAAAAGAACACACTTCCACAGCGCATCAGTGAGGTTATGAGCAACCTGCAACGTGGGCAATCTGTTTATCTGCAGGCCTTTGACCCCGGCAGAGTGCTGGAGCTCCTGATGGCTCTTAACCGCATAATGGAGCAGAGCGGGCAGGTTTATCCAATCTATCTTGAGCCGAAGGCCATGGACGCTGTACACATCATGGAAAGCCTGCAGCTGCCGGTGCTGCAGCAAAACAACTACAGCAGCTTTTATGTCGGTGCAGCACATCCGCACGTTGTTATCGGTACCAAGCGCAAGGAGCAGGTTGGCTGGCGCTATCGCTTGTTTGACAATGCCTATACACTGCATGAGGATTACGGGGAAATGCTTGATTTCATCCGCAGACTGAACCCGCGGCAGGCATATTTGGTGCATTGCGCCGAAGGCTGCTATGGCTACACCGTGGAGCAGGAGCTGATGCGTGATGCCCAATGCCGTACTCAGGTAGTGTTTCCTGAGGAAGGCGACATTTATACAATTTAAGAATTAGGAGGTAGCATAATGCTGGAAACAAAAAGTATTAAGGTGCAGGGGATTTTAAAAGAGATTCATGAGAAGGTGCAGCAAAAGGCCGGGCGCTTCGAAAAAATTTCGGAGGATATTGTTTTGGAGAATCTGACCTTGCAGGCTCTGTGCGCCAATCTTCATATGTCGCCTGCTGCCTGTGCAGATTACGTACAAAATAATTATGACTGTAGCTGCAGTGTTGACGATATGATCAGAATCTATCGCGACTTCAAGATTAACACCGAAGAAAAACGCCTGGAGGTTTTTGAAAATGCTACCGGCGTTGCCATCATGTTGGAAAAAAGCATGAACGGTGACCAGCAGGCTTATGAGCTGTATCGCAGCACCCGGGAAAAATTCATGGAAAAAAAGCCTAAGCATTACTATAAAATTCTTTTGGCTGTGATTTTTCACAATATTAAGCAACTGCAGCAGGAAAATGATCAGCAGATGATTACCAGCTTTGGCAATACACTGTGCAAATATCTGCTTTTTGATATAGAAAATGCTATTACTTATGCCTATGGCTTCAATAAGCACCGCAGCAGTGCACCAAGCACCAATAATAATGCGAAAAAAGTTCATAGCCCTGAGCAGGAGCGTTTGCTGCAAAAGCTGGCAAGTCTTGAAAGTGCGCTGGAGCAATCCGATATGCTGCTCAGAGACCTGCAAAGTGAATTTGACGAACGCCTGGAGGCTGTTAAGCTGCAGGAAATGACAGAGTTCTTCGGTAAGCTCAATTCTGATAAATATGGCTGTATTCTGGACGAGCTGCTGATGCTGCGCAAGGGTATTGATGCCGTGAAAAAGAGTGGTTATGTGCTGCCGCTGGAAATCAACGGTCTGCTGATTATGGTGCGCAAGCTGGTACAATTTTTGCGTGACAGCCACATTAATCCCATGCTGAAGCCTGAATCGCTGCGCATTGTAAAGGCTGGCGATGTTGAATTCTGGAACTACGAGGGAACTCCTTTTACCTGTGCTGAGGAAGAAAAGCAGGTTAAGGTAATTTCTCCCGGTTGGATTTATAGCGAAAAACAGGTACAAATTTCTCGTCCGAAGGTTAAGGAGGTTGTAGATAATGTTGATTAATAATGAAGAACACAATGATTTATGCGTAGGCATTGACCTGGGAACCACCAACTCTGTTTTGGCTACAGTTAATCTTAAGGCTAATGGTGATATCGTCAGCAAGGTTGTAGATTTGCCGCGCGCCGTTGATGTTTACAACAGCGCAGCAGGCAAGGCCAGACTGAACACGCAGAAAAAGCCTTTGCTGCCGTCCTGCGTGTATTACCGTGAGGAACATGGCTATGAGCCGCTGGTAGGCGATTTTGCCAAAAACCAGTATGCGCTGCGCCCGCATCTGGTAGCAAAATCTATTAAAAGCCAGATGGGAAGTGCGCATGCCGAAGGCTTGGCTGATGAGATTATGGACAAAACTCCGGCGCAGGTTTCGGCACGTATCCTGCAGCACATGCTGCGGGAGGCCAGCAAAATTTATCGCACGGAGATTAAGGATGCGGTAATCACCGTACCTGCTAACTTTGACTCCGTAATGTGCCAGGCGACACGTGATGCTGCCGCGTTAGCCGGCATTCAGGTTACCAATAAGGATGGCAGCGAAAGACCAGTGCTGCTTTCTGAGCCGAATGCCGTTATCTATGATTTGATTAACCAGGTACAAAACGGTGAAATTTCTAATCATATTATTGACCTCAACAGCGAAAAGAACGTGCTGGTATTTGACCTGGGTGGCGGCACCCTGGATATTACGATGCATAAGATTAAACGTCGTGAGGACTGTCCCGACGTTTTAAAGGTAGATGAAATTGCTACCAACAGATACACTCTTTTAGGCGGCGATGATTTTGATCGCGCCATTGCTGATGTAATGTTTGAGCATTACCAAAAACAGTATTCTACTAGTCCTATGGTTGTGCGCAAGCTGCAGCAGGAAAAAAAGGCGATTATGCCGCAGCTGCTGAACTATGCAGAGGAGCTGAAGCTGGAGCTGAGCGAACGCCGTCAGGCAGAAAGCAGCTATGCTGCCGATGACAGCTTTGGCTGGGATGATGAGGAGGATGCCGAAGAATTTTTCGTAGGCGGCAATATGGGCGGCATCGGTTACGCCTATGACGACAGCTTCACTCAAGAGGCTGTGGAAAAGATTCTGCAGCCGTTTATGGGAAAAAATCTGCAGCTTGCCGACTACAAGAAAATGGACAGTCTGCAGGATACGAAGAATATTATCTATCCTGTTCTTGACGTTTTGCAAAAGAGTGCCGCCAAATTGGGCGGTGAGGTCAAGGTAGATGCCGTAATTGTCAATGGCGGTATGAGCAAATTCTATATGGTTACGGACCGCCTGCGCGAATTCTTCGGACTGGAGCCGATTGTGGCGCTGGACCCGGATCAGGCCGTAGCAAGAGGTGCAGCGGTATATCATTATTACCTGCACAAATATGCGAAACAAATGCAGGAGAATATGCGCATGGTAGGCGCAGAAGCGCCTGCTCTGCAGCCATTGCCCGGCAAGGCTGCAGCTCCGAAGGCTGCTGCCGCAGCTGTACAACAGCGTGCTGCAATTGAATGGGGTAAAAATATTCTTAATGACAGCCTGTATCTTGGTATGCGCGATGGTGCTGTACAGGAGCTTGTTGCCGGCGGTACGGAGCTGCCGTACCAGTCCGACTATATCAAAGGCTTTCAGCTGCTGCCGGACAAAGCAGAGATTGCTATCCCCATTAAAAGACGTACCTTCGGCGACACTTACCAGACCATCGGCAATGGTCATCTGAAGCTGGAGCATGGTTATAAGGATGGTGCTTACGTTGCGATTCGCGTGCTCATGGGCAGCAACAAGGTGCTGAGCATGGAGATGCTTTTGAGCAGTGACGTGGATATGCACCAGATTCTGGAGCAGAAAACCGCTGAAACCGTTATTGGCGGCGATAATCCTGATGCACCTGCTACTAAGCTGAAATTCAATCCTCCCGCCGGTACTAAGCTGAACGTACATAATGAGCTGCATGGCCTGCAGACCTTGTGTGACCGTAAGTATACTGCCAAGGGAAATGCGCAGAAGGATGTCATCAACAAGCTGAGCCAGCGTACCAGCAGTATTGCTGCTGCCGGTAATAAGGCAGAATTTGCCAGACCGCTGCTGGAGATGCTGTGCTATACCAATAATGATGAGCTGCGCCTGCGTCTTTTTACCATTGCCCGCAAGCATGTTGCTTATTGGACTGAGCAGCAGCGCCAAAGCTTGGCAAGAGAGTGTTTGAACCAGCTGCAGGGTGTACTGCAGGGATTCCCGTGCTATGGTCTCAAAATTAATGTTAACATTCAGGCCATCTATACCCTTGGCTGCTGCGGCAGCAAGGAGCAGGTTGCCGAAGTGCAGCCGCTGGCAGCTGAAAACCGTTATTATACAGCAAGCCTGTACGCGTTGGGCAAGAGCCGCGTTGCTGGCAGCTTTGTGCAAGATGTATTCCAGCGTGATGCCTACTGCGAAAGCAACAAGTGTAACCTGCAGGTTACAGCACATGCCCTGGGCATGGCGCTGCGCCTGGAGGATGGCGGCAGAGCGGCAGGCCTTGATGTGGACCAGGCAGTGAAGGACCTGTGCTTCATTATCAACAACCGCACTGTTCTTGATGTAAACTACAGCAGCGAGATTGTCTGCTGCCTGATTGCCCTGGCCTATGCCTGCGACCAGCGTTTTGGGGGAAATACTGTGTCTGCTGCTTCTATGGAGCTGGCAAGACAGACTTTGGCAAATCTCAACCGCAACTACAGCGCAGAGGTTATGATGCGCCTGGCCAAGGCTGCTGGCGTTGCCTACAAAATGCTTGATGGTGAAAGCCTGTCTGAGGATGAGGAGGAATTCCTGCTGAAGAAGCTGGAAATTTAAAACGGAAATAATAATTAAGTGAAGTTCAAAAGGACTGTCCCTGGCGATGATGTATCGCCTGTGGGGACGGTCCTTTTTGATTTTATGTGGATGATGCAGATTTCATGTCCGTTGCATTTTTTTTGCGCAGAAATTACCAAAGATACAACTTTTTAAAGTTTTCTTGTACCCATCTAAACCTTAATTATTAAAGCTCTTCAATTAAATGTAATAAATGTAACGGATTTAAGACTATAAAAAGAATTTTTACGCCGAATGTAGCGTGTTCATGGATAAGAGTTTGACTGGGGGGGATATAGTGCTATAATTTAAAATTGTTATTGCATGTATAATATTTGGTTTATGTAATATAAGGAGGCTTATAATGAAAGTAAAGGATAATCAGTTTTTAGCTAAAGCAATAGCTTTGAGCATTTTGTGCATGGTGCCGGTAAGCACTAACGCAGCTGGCTTCAGTGCAATTACAAATGGAGGTGTTATAGATGCCCCTCTTGACGTTAATGTAACAGGGCATGATAGTGATGATAACGGCATACTGTTATCTGGGAGTAATAACCTGGTGGTAAACAACGGCGGCACTATTCGCGTTAACACTGTTGCCAATGCCAGTGGTATCACAGCAGCGGATAGTTTTCTTGGAGCTACGCATGTAACTGTTAATGGTGCAAAGTTTACTATTGATGTTGGTTATGCCAAACAAGGAGCCAGTGCAGTTGGTGTCTGGAGCCAGACCATGAGAAATCAGGTTGGTGATGGCAGCCAACCGCAGCCGGAATATCAAGGTGGTACGGTAACTCTTAATGCTTTAGAAAATAAAATTAATGTTACCAGTAATCGTGTAGGCTATGGCTTATTATCCGGTAGCGATTTCGATGGCAACAGCAATCAAGGCGGCAATATTATCTGCAATGGTAAGCTGGATATAGATGTTAACGTCCTCACTCCTGACGGAAAGAATTCTGATAGCTATTATTTTAACAGAGCCATGGGTGTTTTAGCTTATGGCGGTAATGTCTATATCAATAATGACGCCGATATTCATATCAAATCTCAAGCAAATGGTGGCAACAGCAAAGAGGTTGCCGGTTTATATACCAGCTATGATGGCCACATTAATGGCAGCGCTGACAGTACTATTAATATACATGCAGAGGGTATTAGTAAGGTTACCGGTATCACCAACGGTACTTATGATGTTTTTGCTCAAATGAATAATGTAAGTTACACTCCGTCTTCTATTAATTTGCGCGGAACAACTAACATTTTTCTGGATGGAAAACGTAATTATGGTATCTGCTCTGATATCAAATCAACTTTTGAAGCCAATACCGTAACTATCAACTTCACCAATGACAGCAAAAATCTTACCTCCGTCGGAATAAAAGCAACTGACGAAGGTAAAATTAAAATTGATAACCTTTTCATTGGAACAGACGCAACAGCGTTGAATCAAGCAGATAAAATAACTGCGTTACAGACAGACAAGATGTATGCCGGAAGGTTTAATATAACGAAAAATGCACAAATTAATGTCAACACCAACGAACAGGGTACTGTACAAATTAATGGTTCAATTAGTAATCAGTATAAGGGAACTATTAATTTGCATTTGACAAATGCTGATTCTTATTTTTATGGTAATGTTGACACGTCTCAAGAGGATAGTTGGGGCGGTAGGGAAACTAATATTGTTCTCAAAAATGGAGCAGTTTGGAAAAATTTCAGTGCTAATGGTTGGATGGACAGCAATCTTACTAACCTCACCTTAGATAACAAAGCGCTCTTAGATATGACGCATAACGAATATAGCAGTGGCGAGTTTTTCCAAAATATCTATATCACCAATAACATGTCCGGTACAAACGCTACCATTAACATGGACATCGACGCAGGCACTAATACCGACAACAGTGACCGCCTGTACATCGCAGGCACTCACACCGGCAACCATTACATTACGCTCAACAACGTTAATGCAGATGGCAATACTGACGGCGCTGCCGGTACGGTTCTTGTAAGCGTAAAGGACGAACAGGGCAAGTTCTTTGCCAACGATAAGGAAGGCTCCTTGTATTGGAACAAGTACACTTTAGATATGCAAGACAGTGCTACCGACGGTTACACTAAAGATTGGTACTTGAAAAAAGTAGAATTCATCCCCTCCAAACCGACCACCAGCGTAGATGCTGTTGATGCAACCCAAAGACTGGCTTTCGCCAACTGGGTGGAGGATGACAAGCTTATGCAACGCATGGGCGACCTGCGCCACGAAACCAATAATGAGGAAGGTGTTTGGGTGCGTGTCAAAGGCGGCAAATACAGCGGTGATGGCTTCAGCAACCGCCACACCATGTACCAGCTTGGCTATGACGATGTCGTTAAGGAAAACGAAAAGCTGAAGCGTTATCAGGGCGTAGCCTTTGCTTACGATGACGGCAAGAACAGCTTCAACCGCGGCAGTGGCAAGCTTAAAGCCAAATCTATCGGTTTTTACAACACTGACCTGCGCAATAAAGGCCATTATCTGGACTTAGTGTTCAAGATTTATGATGCAGACAGCGACTTCACTGTGTTTGATTCCGAAGGCAAGAAGATTACCGGTGCGTTTGACAACACTGGCATCAGCCTTAGTGCGGAATATGGTCGCAAGAAATATCTTGACGAGCATTGGTCTATCGAGCCGCAGGCACAGCTTACCTTGGGCTATTTGGGCGGTGCAAGATATACCACCAGCAATGGCATCCACATAAGCCAAAGCGATCCCAACAGCGTTTTGGGACGTATCGGCTGCAACTTTATGTATGATATGGACGAAAAGAATACTGTCTACCTGAAGGCTAACTGGCTGCATCAATTTGCCGGTAATTACGGTGTAACCTTGACTAACGGCAATGACAGCCTGCGTATTGATAACCATGACCATGACACCTGGTTTGAATACGGCTTGGGCTTTGCCTGCATGACCGGCAAGAACAACCACCTGTATGCAGACGTAGAGCGTTCTACCGGAGGCAGCCTGCGTAAAAACTGGCAGTGGAATGCCGGTATGTTCTGGACGTTTTAAGTGAGTTTTCAATACTAATTAAGGAGGAACTTGTTGTGAAAACATTTAAAAGCCATAAAAAAAGCCTTTTGGCTATGATAGCTATGAGTATTACTTGTGCTTGTGCAAGTACTGCTTATGCGGAAATTAACGAAAGACCTAGGTTTGACGCAACCTACGATGATAAAGTGGTTCTTGATTATGAATGGCAAATATCACCAGATGAATATACTGGTGCAGAAAAAAGAAAATATACCTTCAATAAAGGATTAACTGTTTCTCCTAATGTCAGCTATACTGGTAATGCGATTTATCTTTATAGAAATATAGATGTCGATTTTGAATTAGGCAATGGGAGTGAAATGAATTTAGAGTCTTCTGGTGGAGCTTTAGAAGTTAACACTAATTCAAAATTAACTATTAACGGTGTTAACAGTAATCTTTATTTCGGTAATAAGAAATGGAATGAATATAATGAAGCAGCAACCATTTATATGGACGAGGGTTCAAAATTAGAGATTAATGCTGGCAACCTTACTACTTCCGGTGGTGCAGAAACCAACCTTAAATTATTTGATAATGCTCAGGCAACTATTAACTTAACAGGTAATTTTACCTCTGATGCTGGCGGCACTGCAATTGCAATGGAAAATGATTACCGCAATTCTGATACCAGTCTCAGCATTCAGGCTGCTAATATCACTTTGGGAACAACTGATCTGGAAACGGCCCACAGAAAGGCTGGTTTATATCTTTTAGCGTATAAAGAGAATGGTGATAATAAATTATCCGTTGACCTCCATGCTAAAGATACCTTGAAAATCAGTGGTTTTGCTAAAGGCATTCAAACCTTCGGTAATGCTTTAATTAATTTGCAGGGAAAAACTATCATCATTTCAGCTGAAAGTGATAGCCAAGGCAGAGGTTTAAGCTTAAATAGTTACGATGCCGCTAAACCTTCAATTTTGAAAGCTAAGGCAGAGAATTTAAGTATTAAAGGCTCCGAGTACGCTATTTATGCTAATGATAGGGTAGATGCACAACTGAACGCAACAGGTGACATTAATATCTCCAGCTCCAATTACGCTATTTCTGCTAATAAAAATACTGACATTCAATTAAAGAGTGGTCAAAATTTAAATATTCTTTCTGATACATGGGGTATTGTATCGTTTGACAGTACCGTAAATTCCCAAGCTGAAAAAGCTATTAATATCAGAGGAAAAGTCTGGACAAGTGGCGGCCATATTACTGTTGGCAAGGATTCAAGCACTTTGCAAACTGTAATTAATGGCGATTTGACTGCTAAAAACAACGGTTATATCACAGCTTTTGTTAACAATGCAGGTTCTAGCTTCACCGGTAACACAACCGATGCATATTGGCAAGATGTAACTACGAGAGATGCTGGCAACAAGGGTATCCATTTAACACTTAATGACGCCAGCGTCTGGAATGATTTTGACTACGATTCCACCATTCAAGTTCTCGATACAAGCAAGGCGAAGGTTGATATGCAGGATGATAAGTTCAAAGGCTTGTTCATCGGCACTTTAAAAGGTGATAAAAGCACTTTTAACATGGACATCGACGCAAGCACTAATACCAACAACAGCGACCGTCTGTACATCGCAGGCACCCACACCGGCAACCATTACATTACGCTCAACAACGTTAATGCAGATGGCAATACTGACGGCGCTGCCGGTACGGTTCTTGTAAGCGTAAAGGACGAACAGGGCAAGTTCTTTGCCAACGATAAGGAAGGCTCCTTGTATTGGAACAAGTACACTTTAGATATGCAAGACAGTGCTACCGACGGTTACACTAAAGATTGGTACTTGAAAAAAGTAGAATTCATCCCCTCCAAACCGACCACCAGCGTAGATGCTGTTGATGCAACCCAAAGACTGGCTTTCGCCAACTGGGTGGAGGATGACAAGCTTATGCAACGCATGGGCGACCTGCGCCACGAAACCAATAATGAGGAAGGTGTTTGGGTGCGTGTCAAAGGCGGCAAATACAGCGGTGATGGCTTCAGCAACCGCCACACCATGTACCAGCTTGGCTATGACGATGTCGTTAAGGAAAACGAAAAGCTGAAGCGTTATCAGGGCGTAGCCTTTGCTTACGATGACGGCAAGAACAGCTTCAACCGCGGCAGTGGCAAGCTTAAAGCCAAATCTATCGGTTTTTACAACACTGACCTGCGCAATAAAGGCCATTATCTGGACTTAGTGTTCAAGATTTATGATGCAGACAGCGACTTCACTGTGTTTGATTCCGAAGGCAAGAAGATTACCGGTGCGTTTGACAACACTGGCATCAGCCTTAGTGCGGAATATGGTCGCAAGAAATATCTTGACGAGCATTGGTCTATCGAGCCGCAGGCACAGCTTACCTTGGGCTATTTGGGCGGTGCAAGATATACCACCAGCAATGGCATCCACATAAGCCAAAGCGATCCCAACAGCGTTTTGGGACGTATCGGCTGCAACTTTATGTATGATATGGACGAAAAGAATACTGTCTACCTGAAGGCTAACTGGCTGCATCAATTTGCCGGTAATTACGGTGTAACCTTGACTAACGGCAATGACAGCCTGCGTATTGATAACCATGACCATGACACCTGGTTTGAATACGGCTTGGGCTTTGCCTGCATGACCGGCAAGAACAACCACCTGTATGCAGACGTAGAGCGTTCTACCGGAGGCAGCTTGCGTAAGAACTGGCAGTGGAATGCCGGTATGTTCTGGACGTTTTAAGCTGATGTAAACTGGCCTTTAATATCTATAATATCATTTAATAAATAGTGAAGAAAAATGCGTAACGGATTTTCATATCTGTTGCGTATTTTTTTACGCAAAAATTACCAAAGATATAATTTTTTAAAGTTTACTTGTATCCATCTTAACCTTAACTGTTAAAAGCTTTTAACTAAATGTAATAAATGTAACGTGTTTAAGGCTCTGTAAAATTTTTGCGCCGAATGTAGCGTGTTCCTGGATAAGAGTTTGACTGGGGGGGGACGCGATGCTATAATTGCTATTAAGAAGATAGGTAATTTATAAAAGTAATTTTATTCGTACTAAACATTGTTTTAAACCCTCGTGACAAATATTTTAAAAGTTTTTGTTCGTTACGGCAACGGCCGTAATATATAAATTTTCACGGCATAAGCAGTGAATCTTACTTGGAGTTGTTAGTGTAAAAATTTTTTGTGAAAGGTTGGGATTAACGATGAAGAGTAATAAGGCTTTGGCAAGAAAAATTTTGTGTGCTCTTTTGGCGGCAGGTGTTGTTGGTGTGAGCGGCAGTGCGCTGGCGGCGGATACATATGGCATTAATGCTGGTGTTGAAGATAATATTAATGCTAATCTCACTTATACAGATGGAAAGATTGATGGTTTTGACTATGGTTTAAATGCGCAAGGTGATTATAAGCAATCCAAGGAATCAAAAATTTCACTGACCACTGACAGTGTGAATATTACTGCCAATAAAGCAGGCATTCAGGGACAAAAGTGGGCTGTATTAACCATTGGCACTTCTAATACTAGCGATGTTAACATTATTGGAAAGACTAATGGAATTGTGTTAAAGACCGGAAGCAGTGCGGAAATTACAGGCAATAAAGTAAAGATAGCCAACGAAAGCAAAAGCTTATTGATTAGGATTGACAATAGTTATTCTAATGTGAATAGGCCGGCACAGCTGATAGTCAAAGGAAAACAAATCGAGCTTAAGTCTTCAGGAAAGGTTATTGAAGCTAATTCAAATTATAAAAAAGCTGAAAGTCTTCCCAAAGCTAGTGTTACTTTGGGGGATGAGTCCACGGAATTACTTGAAATGACAGGTACAGATGGAATTCATGCTCAAAAAAATTCAGAAATAATCGGGAACGCAAAAGATATTTGCCTAGTTGTCAATTCAAATGCAAAAACATATGGTATGCGAGCAACTGGTGAGGAAGCCAAGGTGCAGCTGACGTCTAAAGATAATTTGCTGATAGATGTTGGTGGTAGCGGAGCAATTGCTGTGTATAGTTCTGCTGCCTCTGCCAAGGTGAACCTGGCCGGAAATGACGTAAAAATTCAGGCGCAGGGAACTGATGCTCCTGTTTACGGAGTCTTTTCAGAGACAGGTTCGAATGTATCGATTGCAGGTAATACGGTAGAAATCAGTACTGTCGGCGGAAAAAATGGTTTAAATGGCAAGATCGGCAGCTCTGCAATTTATGCAGACAAGTCTAATATTATAGTTGATGCGAATAAAATAGTAGTTAATACAGATAAAGCGAAGGAGAATGCATATGCCGTTTATGGCAATTGCGGCTCCCACATTACACTTGGCAAAGATGCAAATTCTGAAGTGCATATTTCCAGTAGCAGTGAAGGGAATGCTATGGGTGTCGTTGTAGCAACTGCGTCAACTTCAGCAAGCACGGCAGCAGCCAGTCAGGTTAATATCCAGGGTGCGAAAATCAATGTAGCCGCAGAAGGCGGGCCGAAGGCTCGTGGCTTGTATGCACAGGACCAAAATGAGATTATTGTAGGTAATGCCGGTTCTGATATCCATATTTCTGCCAAGGGTGAAGATGCTGCTGGCATTATAGCTATTGAGCATGGTTCTGTTGCTCTGAACGGGCAAAATGCGGTAATTGATGCAGATGGCAGCAAGTATTCTACAGGTATTCACGTTCAAAATAACGATATGACGGACGAAACTAATCGTGCCACTGTTAATGTTAATACCGAAAATACCACTATTAATGCTGTTACCGCCCTTTCTGCTATGAGCCATAGCGTACTTAATGTAAACAGTAATCTGGTGACTAACGGCAAGAATGCTATTTTGACACGTGGTAATTCTGATGTAAATATTAATACCGATGGCAAACACACTACGCAACTGAACGGTGATATCGTATTTAACTACGATGGGGCCTCCAGTGGTACGGGAATAGATTCCAATGTCAACGTTAACTTAAATGGCGAAGGATCTTCTTGGACTGGTAATACTAAAGCAGAATGGAATAGTGCTAGCGGTAAACCTGATGAAGCCAAACTGACGGTTTCCCACATGAACTTGAATGTAGCAAACGGTGCACAATGGAATCCTACAACTATTAAGAGCCAAAATAATGAAACTAATGGCATGAATAACATTGCTATCAACAATCTTGCGCTGAATAATGGCATTATCAACTTAGAAAGCAGCAATTTGGCTGGCGATGATGCTGTTAATATTGAAAACCTTAAAGGTAATGGCGGTACTATTAATACTGATAGTGTTAGCAATAAGCTTAGCATTGAAAATAAAGCTGCTGATACAAGTCTCACCGTCAACGGCACTAAGGAAGTAACCGATGCTATTGCCAGCGGCAATGCCAGCTTGCAGGATTTGGCTGACGTTGTTAAGAGCAATGACAAGTCTGTTGCTGATAGCGTAACATCTGATGCCAATGATATTATTGGTGGTTATTCCGCTGAGGTTGATAGTAATGGTAAAGTAGTAGCTAACACTGTAAAGACAGTTGAAAACACTACTAACCGCGCCATCAGCGACATGGCAAACATCTCCCTGATGACCTGGCGTCAGGAAAACAACGATATGAACAAGCGCCTGGGCGAGCTGCGCGACAGCAAGGGCGATCATGGCGCATGGACAAGAATGGCACGTGGCGAAAGCAAATATGGTGCGCAGAATGTGAAGAACCAATATAATTACTATCAGGTTGGTTACGATGAAAAGCTCAGCACTGACCCGAACTGGACCGTGGGCGTTGCGCTGACACGTACAGAAGGCACCAGCACCTTTGCAAGAGGCACTGGTGAAAACAAGCACACAGGTCTGGCAATTTACGGTTCTTATCTGAGCGACAATGGCAGCTTCGTTGATTTGATTGCTAGATATGCACGCATGGATAACGATTATAGCACTATCGGTGCAGGCGTAGGCGATGCAAGCTATGAAACTAATGGCTACAGCCTGAGCGCAGAATATGGCAAACGCTTTACCAAGGATAACGGCTTCTGGATTGAGCCTCAGGTGGAACTCACCTATGGCAATGTTGGCAGCGTAGATTACCTCACCAGCAAGGGTGCAAGAGTGCATCAGGACAGCGTAGACAGCCTGGTTGGTCGTCTTGGCTTCTCCTTAGACAAGGACATTAAGCAAGGCAATGTATATGTACGTGCTTCCTATCTGTATGACTTCGACGGTGAAACCAAAGCGACTATGAGCGGTGCCGGTGCTACCAGCTTTGAGCAGGATCTTGGCGGCGGCTGGTGGGAAGTTGGCGTAGGCACCAACCTCAACCTGAGCGATGCAACTCATCTGTACTTTGATGTAGAAAAGACCTATGGCGGTAACGTTGCTACCCCGTGGCAGTGGAACGCCGGTGTTCGTTGGAGCTTCTGATGAGGATGTGAATTTATAATTTCATAGTGTGTGTTTGAAAAAATAAAAAGTCGTGAGCTTTGAGTTTATCATTGCTCACGATTTTTTATTGTGCGCCAGCATGGGCACATCTCTGAACAACCGAACCGTCGCTTGCAGAATCGCATAAGCGGTAGTGTGATAGTAGGGAGGGTACACACCTACTACTAGATTGCTTAATTTGTTATGATTTCTACTTTCTTGCCGCTGAAGGCAATACCGTATTTGTAAATAGTTTTGATGTTTTGCTTACGCAGCTCGGTATCATATTTTTTATCTTCAATTTGTGTTAAGGCTTCTGCTGCTAATTTTTTTAAACCTGAATCCGAAGAGTCAGCTGTTGCTTTTATTTCAATGATTATACTTGGCATATCTATATTTTTAGGTAGGAGCTGAATATCATATCTGCCCTCACCACTTTTACGGTTAGAGCTGATGTAATAGGTGTTAGTGAATAATCCTGTCATACCTAAAAGTAGGCCCTGGTAATAGTTTTCTTTAAGCGTGTCATAGTAGCTGACAGTTTCTAAAAGAAATTTTTTCAGCACGTTTTGCAATGCTGGCCCATTTTTAGTTATGAGATATTGTTGGAGTAAATTAATCGCTGTACTGTCAATCTTGTCTGCTAGCAGAGCGACAATCTCCTGACTGTAAACGCTTTTAATTTCTTTATTGGGAATACTGAGCTCACATAGACAGATGCCGTTGGCTCTTGTGGTTTTTATAGATTTCAAATAGCCTGTCATTAACAGAAAGCCAAAAATATTAGTTTGTTGCTCTTTTAGCTTTGGATAGATGATGTTCGTATCAACTATAGATTCTACGGCAGAACCATTTAACAAAGCCCGAAGATTTTCGCAGGTGCTGTTATCAAGACCGCTGATAATCTCACGGATAGTAGAGTTTTCAGATGTTTGTACCCAATATGGTTCTGCTTCACAATAGTTGTTGAAATATTTAAGAACAGACCAGGGATTGTAAATCTCCGTATTACCGAACCTGTAACCATCATACCATTCTTTGATTTCTGGTATTTTATCAGTTGCTTGATAGTATGCAGCCATAGTATTTACTTCAGTATCGGTGAAGCCAAAGAAATCACTATAGCGCTTATCTAAGAGCGAGTTAACATTTACATTGTTAAGACCGCTAAAAATACTTTCCTTAGCAACACGTAGAATACCTGTCAAGAAGCCGAAGGAAATGTGCTGATTGTCTTTCAGAACAGAGGAGAGCAGGTCGCGTGTGAATTGTATTGTTGCATCATAGAAACCGTGAATATAACCTGCCTGGATAGGCGTGTCATACTCATCAATAATGATTATAGGTGCTTTGGCATAATGCTCATGCAGCATTTGCGAAAGGCGAAGCAGACTGGTGGCATAATCTGTTTCCGTACCCAGACCGCTGGTAATTTTTTCGTAGAAATCAGGGTTAGATAAATTTTTGCTGTATTTTAGTTCCGAATGACGCATAAATTCGTCTTTTATCGTTTCTTTCAGCCGCGCATATAAGTCTGGCCATTTATTTTTATTGGCATCCTTAAAGCTTAAGAAAATAACAGGATACTGTCCTTGGTGCTGCGTATATTTTTCGCCTGTCTGCCAAATGTTTTTGTTAATAAAATACTTGCTTGTATCAGCATTGGCTTTTTCAAAAAAGGTACGCAGCATATCCATGTTTAGAGTTTTACCGAAGCGGCGCGGACGGGTGAAAAGGGTAACTTTCGCTTGCTCGTCAAGAATATCCTTTATAAGTAGTGTTTTGTCAACATAGTAGTAATCCTGGCTGACTTTTTTGTAATCTGATGCGCCGATAGGCAAAGGTAATTTATTTTGCATGGAGTACAACCTCCTCTCATTATCACTTTCCTTTATTATAACATTTTTAGATATAATGGTATAGAGAGTATGTTTTAGAAACGCTGCTCGCCAGAAGGATTGTTTTTTTGCTGCGGTGCTTATTGCCTGCTGCTATTGTGCGTTGTTTGCTATGAAGCGAAGCGTTCTCTGCGGATGGGGAGGGTGCTATGTAATTTTTGCCAAAGAGCTATTCTTTTACTTATACCCATCTGAACCTTAACTGTTAAAATCTCTTCAACTAAATGTAACGTATTTAAGAGTTAATGAAAATTTTTACGCCAAATGTAGTGTGCTCATGGATAAGAGTTTGACCGGGGGGGACATAGTGCTATAATTGCTATTAATAAGATAGGTAATTTATAAAAGTAAGTGTATTCCTAATCGCATATATTTTAGAAAAAATATTCATGGATAAAACTTATCTGGAAACAATGAGCCTTATAAAGTGAGTATTTATGAATTAGAATATAAATTGATGCAGGTTTTTGCTAAAGTTAAAATATTTGCAAAAACATCAAGAAAAATGTTTTCTGAAGCTTAAAAAAGGGCAGTTGACGATAATATTAATAAATAGTAAAATAATCGAGTGAGAAAAAAGATACTCGTTGTTCACACTTTCTGTGATGTAAGTGTATAGCAGTTGCGATAATGTTATATATTTCAGTCGATAGTGTTTACATTGGCTGATTTTAATCGGTAGTGTTGTGCGAAAAATTACCTGCTGTTTCAGTTTACTGTCTGCAGGTACTGCTACTTCCTTTATTAAGAATATTTCATAACATAGATAAATGCTGTGCGTGAACAATTGAGTATTTATATATTAACAATTCAAGTGGTGTGCTTTTTGGAGAAAATTAAGAGAATGGAGCTGAATATAATGAACAAAAAGCTGATGGCAGCAGCTGTTATGTGCTCACTGATGAGCACAACAGCATTCGCTGCAAACCCCATACCTACCTTTGATAAGGAGGCCGTAACGACACATCCTTACAATAGAACAGGTCAACAGGAGCAACAGGTAACAGGCATGCAGGGTGCCGGAGAGCTTTATAAGCCCGGCAATACAGGCACGGAGGCTAATCCGGCGTTTTTTGTTGCCAAGGTTAAACTGACAGGCTTCACACTGCCTGATAAGGACGGCAAGCTGGCAGCTATCTGCAAAGAGTATGAAGGACGCAGTCTGCAGATGGCTGAGCTGCAGCAGCTCATCAGCAGAATTAATGAATATGCGCGCACCTGCGGTTATACTGTGGCGCAGGCTATTGTGCCGCCGCAGGAGGTCAAGCAGGGCGAGCTGGAAATTGCAGTATATGTTGCCAAATACGATGATATTGAAATTATCAGCAACGAATCGGACGTGGCTGACAGAGTGCTGGCAGGCTATATCCATAAGAACCTGCAAAGCGGTGCTTATATCATGGATAAGCCGCTGGAAATGACGATGAACAGTATCAACGATTTGCCGGGTGTTGTTGCCAGAGCAATTTTAGCACCGGGCAGCAAGCCTGGCACCACGAAGGTACAGGTGCAGGTACTGCGTCGTCCCGTCTGGAATAACTACGTATTTACTGATAATGCCGGCGGCTACTACAGCGGCCGTTATCGCTACGGCTTTAATACCGAAATCAATAACCCCGGTCATCAGGGTGACAAAATCATTTTGAACGGCATGCTCACCAACCATGATACCAAAAACTATGGTGCACGCTATGAAGCGCCTGTCGGACGCGACGGCACGCGCTGGGGCATTGGCTGGAGCCAGAGCAGCTATGACATCAATACCAACAGCTTCTACGATTCTCTTGGTCAGTCGCGTGGCTTCAGCTTCTACGGTCTGACGCCTGTATACCGCGACCGCATGAACCGCGTGACGGCGATTTATGGCTATGACCATCGTAAAATTAAGGACAGACTGCATTTGAAGGCTGCAGGGTTGGCCGGGGAGCTGAGCTGGGAGAAAATGGCCAATGTTTACCATGCAGGCATCAGCGGCAGCCAGTATCTGCCGAACCGCTTCAGCCAGTACAGCCTGATTTACTGGTATGGTAATTTGAGCAGTGGCAGTAAATCATTGGATGGCGACTACCATAAGCTGACAAGTGACCTGTTGCACGTTATTTATGACGGTAAAACTAACTACCGCGTACAGCTCAGCGGCCAAATTGCCAACCGTAACCTGGACGGCAGCGAAATGTTCTACCTGGGCGGTATGAACGGCGTGCGTGCTTATGGTGCCAGTGAAGGCAGCGGCGATATTGGCTTTACTGCTACTGCCGAGGTTCGCCGTCAGACGGGCATCAAGGGATTGGAGGCTGCAGCCTTTATTGATACAGGCGCAGTAAAATCGCATAATGCTGCTCTTATCGAGCATCTTTCCGGTTGGGGCGTGGGCCTGCGCTATAATTTGGATAATTCCTGGCATGCTCAATTGGATTATGCCCGCAAAATCAATGCGCAAAGAGATAGGGTTGAACCGCGTGACCATAGCGGCCATATGTGGTTCCAGCTTTACAAAATGTTTTAAGTGATTTTGCCTGGTGCTTTTCCGTGCCTAAGGGAGAAGGTGCGGAAAAACACCAGGCTTATAAAATAAATTGATAATTGAATATGCAGCTTAAATGAAGGGAGAAAAAAATGAAACTAAAGGATAGTCTAAATAAACGTTTAAATACGCGTCTGGCCAGTCTTGTAATGCTTTCTGTGCTTTCAGTGCCATGGGTTGCCAGCGCCGCAGGCAACAGCGTTGTTGCTAACAACATGCTTCCGGGTAATGGAAACGTAATTGCCGGTACTATTGAAGGTGGTTTTAAAGCACAGGGCAACCAGATGAATTTGCACCAGACGACCCAAAATGCCATTGTCACCTGGGACAGCTTTTCTATCGGTGCCAATGCTACCGTAACTATTCGTGGTGACCACAATAACTTTAATATGCTGAACTATGTTACCGGCAGCGAAAGCTCGCAGATTTACGGCAAGCTGAATTCCTATGTCGGTGATAAGCAGGGCGGCAATATCTATCTTGTAAACCCCAATGGCGTGCAGATTGGCAACAGTGCGGAAATTAATGTCGGCAGCCTGCATATTGCCAACAAAAAAATAGATAATATCAACAGGTGGAACGAAAATACTGATATCGCCAACGCGCTGAAGCAGAACAAGGCGATGACCAACGCCGAGCTGATGAGCTTGGGCTATATCAATGCCAATAAGCTGGTCTTTGAGGGCGAGCGTGTAGTTATTGATATGGACCGCCTCAGCGGACTTGATACGACTAAGGCAGATGCCTTGACTATTGTTAGCAAGCCTTATGATGACAAGAGTTTTGGTGATAACCGCAAGTATGATGTTGTACTTGGCAGCAGTACGCCGGAAAATGCCAAAAAATGGGGCGAATATATTGAGTTTGCTGATAATGGTACCGGAGATAGATGGCAAGGCACGGTTCAAGCCGGCAATCCTGATGCACCGAACCAGTCCGTTACGGAATTTTTTACCTACCGTTGGATTAAGGACGGCAAGGAATTAGAAAATATCGGCAAAAAGCAAGATTGGGGCATGGGAGACCATTATGCCCTGCGCTATTCTATTGACCTGACGGGCAGTAACCAGACTCCTATCGGCAATACGCAGGATAATGCCTTCAAGGGCAAGTTTGATGGCCTTGATAATTCTATCTTTGGCCTGAGTATTAATAACAGTGATAACAGCAAGGGCAAAGCCACAGGCCTTTTTGGCTTTACTGACGGCGCCATCATGGGCAATGTAACGCTGATTGCCGGTAATGACGGCGTATCTATACAGGGCGGCAATACTGATACCGGTGCCTTTATCGGTCATGCGGTTAATACCACGGTCAAGGGCGTCAACAGTACGCTGAAGGTCAGCGGTACAAATAATGTCGGTGGTATCATCGGTTATGCTGAGGGTGATCGTAAGCTTACCTATAATTTTGCTGATGCTGCTGGTTCTGTTCAACCGGACAGCCGCAGCAGTGAGCTGTCAAACCTGACCAATACCGGTAATGTCAGCGGTGTTAGCAACGTTGGCGGCCTGGTTGGCTATATGAACGGCGGCAAGCTGTCCAATGATGAGGAAAACCGTGTCCAGTACAAGGGCTCCTATAACCTTGGTAAAATTACCGGTATAGATAATGGCTCCAACTATTCGTATAATACGGCATGATTGGTAAAGCAGAAAATGCGACAGTTGGTGGCACGAAGAATACGCTGATTAACTATAATACTGTTGAGGGTGGCTATAATGTTGGCGGTATCGTCGGCAGTATTTCCAATAATACTACCGTTGCTAATGCTTCCAACGAAGGCGTTGTCAAAGCCAACGGCTTTACTATTGACAGCTATATTTATCATACTGATTATACTGGCAGTAATTGGCAGAATAATAATGAAGCCCTTCCCGGCACTCATAAGGCTGAGGTACGTGCAGCCAACGTCGGCGGCATTGTGGGCAGCATTGCTGGCAGCGAGCTGAAGGATGTAACCAACAAAGCGGATGTAAGCTCCGCGTTGGTAAAGAAAACTGCTAATAACAATAATGATCCTCGCGGCTTCGACCATTATGCAGCAGGCAACGTCGGCGGTATTGTCGGCCGTGCTGAGGACAGCAATATCACCAATGCCAATAACGTAGAAAGCAATATCCGCGGTGCTATGAACGTAGGCGGTATTGCCGGCTATTTTGGTTCCACAGATGCAACCAATAAAAATAAAAAGGATTACCGCATTCTGAACGCTATTAACAACGGCGGCGATATTATGGCTACCGGCGGCATCAAAAAGGATGGTAGCTTTACGCAAGAAATCACCCATAAGGAAACTTATATTACTGGTAATATTGGCGGCATAGCAGGCTATCTGTACGGTGTGCCGGTGCGTATTGAAGCCGGCGGCAACCGTGGCGATGTGCATACTGCGGCAGATACGTCGAAGCGGACGTCACAGGCTGTCAATGTTGGCGGCATCGTCGGTAAAATTGACATGCCGAAGAAAACGGATAGCGATGGGAACCGTCTGACTGATGATAATCGACTGGCAATCATCAAGGGTAATGCTACTGATGCTGCCGGTAAAAGCGGTTATGCCAGCGCGGCAGTTTCCAGCAGCTATAATACAGGTAATGTTACTGGTTATACTAATATTGGCGGTATTGGCGGCTTTGCCTACAATGGCAGTATTGCTGCCTCCTATAATGTAGGCGATATTAAGACAACACGCCATGATGCGGCATCAACCGGTGTTACACCAATTAATATGGGCGGCATCCTGGGTGAAAGTACTGAAATGGCTATTGGACGTGTTATCATTTACGATACCTATAACAAGGGTACGATTGGCGACAGCAGCTACACCACGTATGGTCGCCATGTCGGCGGCATAGTCGGCCGTTTGAGCGGTATTGTTGAAAAAAGCTATAACAATGGCGATATTTACAATGGCTTCAATGTTGTCGGCGGCATTGCCGGCTATTGGTATAGTGGTTATCTGAAAAATGTCTTCAACACCGGTAATATTACGGTATATAACAAGAATAATGCGCCTAGCCAGGTAGGTGGTATTGTTGGCTCCGTAGACCTGAGCGGCGGCAATCTGAGCAGCGGTTCTAATGCTGCTTTAAGTATTAGCAATGCTTATAACCTTGGCTCTTTACGTTCCTTTATGGGTGGTGGCAAGTACAACGAAGTTGGCGGTATTTTGGGTGGTACTTTTAATTACAGTGGCACTAGCAACAGGTTGAAGATAAGTAACGCTTATACCATGGGCAATATTTATGTCGATAAATTGTATGCCGCAGGTGGGTTTGTAGGGGATATAGTAGGTGCGTTTGATCGTGGCACGAATAGATCCTTTGTTGATTTTGAAAATGTTTATTACATACGTCCGCAGGCTGACAATGGTTATTTTGATTTAGCATCAGCGCCTAATTCTGGGTACCTGCAAAAAAATGCCACGGTCATTGACTACGATAAGCTAAATGACCCGAACGCGTGGAGCAAATTTAGCTTTTCCAAACAGACGGATGGCAAAATAGAAGGAGCAACGGATGATAACTGGCGCATGAGCAATGGCGCCAGCCTGCCGATACTGAACGCCTTCCTGTCAGGCTCGCATAATTACTTCAGCCAGGAAAGCAACTGGCAGGAGTTCATTAAGGATAATAAAGGTGCGAATGTGCAGTATGGCACGGCCTATGATCCGCTGCTGACGATTATCAACACCAAAAAGGATTTAAGCTTCAACTGGAGCGATATGGACCTGAAGAACAATGGCTCCCTGGCAGTTTTTGGCTTGCATGATAATGGAACAAATCTTAACTATACACCTGGTCTGACGCTGAACAATGTAGAAATTACCAACAGCACGCATATTTTTGGCAGCACAATTTACAGCGATGGCGTGCTGAAGCTCAACGCCAAGGATAACCTGCAGGGCGGCTTGCGCTTTGGTATGGACAGCATGCTTTACGGCAGTGATGTTGTGTTAAATACCAACAGCTCATTGGAGCTGAGCGGCAGCGTTATATCTACCGGCAACCATAATGCGCTTTCCCATTTTAATCCGGATAAATCGCCTCAGCATGGCATTAACATCAACGCCGCTGATTTAACTGTCTATGGCAAGCTGATTACCATGGGCAAAGAGGGAGAAAGCACCAATGTTATTGTTCCTGGTATTAACTATGGCTATGGTGATTCACAGGAACCTGATAAGAATAATGTGTCAGACAAAACTAAGGCAATGACCTCTCAGGGCATCAATCATGCTTATCGGCTGCAGACTGAAACTGCCAAAACCGGTAACATCACCATCAGCACCATGGAAAATACCTTTGATGATGGCACGCACATGAGCGGTAGCGCCAACCTGCTTTATGGTAACTATAAAAAGGGCAAGATTGAGACTAAGGGCAACCTGACTGTCAGCAGCAGTGGCGATATTTTAGTTGACAGCGACCTTGATATCGCAGGCAGCATTAATCTGAGCGGTGCTGAGGTTCCTGATGGCTCCGGCGATGTCTATGTCAACGATATTACTTTGGACCTTTCCAATATCGGCGGCGAGCTGCAGGGAAATGAAAAGATAAAGGCGCTGCATGCTTTTATTGATGCGCATACAACAGAAGCAACTGGCATTTATGGCAACACTGCTGGCAAGCGACCAATGAAAATCACCTTCAATCTTTGGGATAACATCAAGGGAGATCTGAACTTTGACAAGAATGACCTTACCGAAGATGGTACTACCGTCAAAATGGCAGATAAACTGAAAAACCTTTATGTTAAATCAGCTGGTACGACTTATAACGGAAGCAATATTCGTGATATTATTTATACCTGGATAAGCAATGCTGAGGAGCTGAACTCGCTGCAGCGTGTGGCTGAAAAACTGAATGATAGAGATGCTTTAAGCTATAATTATATCCTGAAAAATGATATCGATGCCAGTGGCCTGGTGGATGCAGCAGGCAATAGCACCTATAATACTATCGGCAGCGGCACTAAAGCTTTTACAGGCACGTTTGATGGTGATGGTCATACAATTGTTGGCTTGCAGGCTAAAGGCGGTATTTTTGGCCAGCTGGGCAGTGGCGCGGTAGTTAAAAACATCAACATCGCTTCTTCCGTATTCACCGGTAATAATATTGGTGACAGTGTTGGCGCTGTAGCAGCAGAAAATAACGGCGGCAGCATCAGCGGCATTTCCGGCTATGGCAATACCATAAAAGGCAGCGGCGGTTATATCGGTGGCCTTGTAGGCAAAAACTACGGCGGCATCAGCAACAGCAATGACCAGAGCACCGTTATCGCCGGTGCAGGTACTGTAGCAGGCGGTATTGCGGGCGTTAATGGTACAAATGCAGGTAAAGGTGGCACAATCGACAACGTCCAAAGCAACAGTGCTGTGACTACTGGTGTCCTAGCTAAAGATCAATATGCATCTAATCTGGGCGGTATCGTGGGCAAGAATGAGATGTTGTTGAATAAATACAATATTAACAATGTTTCTGCTCATGGTGTTACCGGTAAAACCGGCAACACCAAAACATCCGGTGGTATTGTTGGTACAAATGAAGGCAGAATCAGTAATGCTTATAATGAAAGTATTATCCATGGTTCAGAAAATATCGGCGGTGTTGCGGGAAAAAATGTAACGCAGGCGTTAAATTCCAAGCTGGCGGAGCTGAACGATGTTGCCAACGCTGTAGAGATTATTGGTGACGCAGGCAGCCAAAATGTCGGTGGTCTGGTAGGTATGCAGGACCATGCTACTACAAACCAGGGACGCAATACCGGCGCAATCACCGGCTGCACCAATGTCGGCGGCATGGTAGGCTATAATACAGCAGACTCCTACCTCAAAAACCTGGAAAATTCTCCGCAGGCTACAATTACCGGTATTACTAATGTCGGCGGTATTGCCGGTGTCAACGAGGGCGAAATTTCCGCAGATAACCAGCTGAACCTGGTGAATAGCGGTAAAATCTACGGCTGGAAAAACGTCGGCGGCATTGCCGGCAAAAACAGCGGTAAAATTGATAATGTCAACTCCAATATCAACCTGTATGTGATTGATGAAACGACCAGAAATGCTTTAAAGGGCACTGCGGAAATTGATGCTAACGCCCAGTTCTTCGGCGGCGTTACCGGTGAAAACGTGGGCATCATCACCAATGCGACCAACAGAGCTAGAGTGGATGCTGCGCAGGCTTCCTATGTCGGCGGCATTGTCGGTAAAAACACAAAAGACGGCGATAAGGTAGGCCAGCTCTTGGGCATGGGCAACAGCAATGAAGGCTTTGTTATCGGCAAAAACTATGTCGGTGGTGTTATCGGCAAAAATGAAGTGGATATTACCGGTACTGCCGAACAAAGCGTAGGCATTGTCAACTCCGGTACCGTTATTGCGTTGGCTGGTGGTGCTGGCGGCATCATCGGTGAAAACAGTGCGGATATTACCCATGTCATCATGAAAAATGAGGGCGAAGTGCATGGCAATGCTTCTATTGAAGGAAGTACGGAAGAAAACGGCACCGGCGGTATTATCGGTGTAAATGGCTATAAGGCAGATGGCGCTGGCGCGAATATCAGCAATTCCTCCCTGATGAACAGAGTAAATGGTAATGTCAGCGGTGTAGCAAATGTCGGTGGCATCATTGGCATCAACCATGGTATTATCACCGGTGGTCGCGATGATAACAAAAATTATTATAAGTATCAGATTTACAATAATGGTACGATTCAGGCAGGCTCCTATGATGCAACAAACGGTACTATTACAGCGTTTGCAGGAGAAAACATCGGCGGTCTGCTTGGCAATAACAGCGGCACGCTGACGGCAGGCTATAACACCGGTGTGGTCAAGGCAGAGCAAAGCAACAACGTCGGCGGCATTGCCGGTACTAACAGCGGCACGCTGGACCAGGTGTTCAACAGCGTAGTAACAGTAACCAAGACCGAAACAGGCGCAACTGATGCTAATGGCAGAAAGCTTTATAATTATACTTATACCGATGGCGGTGCAATCAGCGGCGCTAGCAATGTCGGCGGTATCGTTGGCAGTAATACGGCTGAAGGCCAACTGAGCAACGCTTATAGCACTACTGCGGTAGCAGGCAATAGCAATGTGGCAAACATTGTGGGCAGCAATGCAGGCCAGGTAAGCAATATTTATGGCTATGCAGCAAATCGCAACACCAACGTAACAAACGTAAATGGTGGCACTGTCAGAAATAGCTATATCATTAAGGAAGACGGAACACTGCAAAACGGTAACGATGCCAAGAAGCTGGACAGCTATGCTTTTGATGATAAGGATACAACCTGGAAGCTTTATGATAAACGCACTAACCCGCTGCTGAAGGTGTTCCTGACTAAGGTTACGGTAGATGGCGACCTGCAGAAAGGTTGGGTTTATGATGCGACAAATCATCTTGATATCAACGGCTGGATTGAAAACGGCAAGCTTAAAACAAATGATGCGGACAACGATGCCTTTGCAGCTTATAAGAACACAACAGCCTGCTGCAGGGCAGAACACAACAGCCTGCTGCAGGGCGAACCTCTGAAGAATGTCGGTGATTACAGCAGCTGGCTGTGGTCCGGGCAGATTGCCAGCGGCGGCGACGTAGGTCCCAACAATTTGGGCTATGACTTTACCGTGGGTGATATTACTGTTACCAAAAAGGTGCTGAATGTTACCGGTAATACTGTTAACAGAACGTATGGCGATTTGCTGAAAAACCATGACTATGCATTGAGCATTAATGGATTTGACGGCTTCAACGACGCTATGAAGGCAGAGCTGGATGGCAAGGTAACTATCATTGATTCGCAGGATACAATCCAAAACAGCAATGATACAGGTATTATTACTGTTGGGGATGAAAAGCGTACTAAGAATAAGGGAACCTATGAGTGGCAGGCAGGCGTTAAGCTTGATGGCAGCCTTACAGGCAATTATGAATTCCAAAATGATGGTGTAAGCAGCACAACAACGACAGTTCATGGCAAATCTAATGTTTTGGCGCGCAAGGTTTACCTGAATAATATTAATGCTAAGCTGACCTACGGCAGTAAGGATGCTATTAATAACCATATCAATGGCGTGGTAAGCATTAAGGATTTGGCAAATGCTATTGTTTATGGTGATGATGTCAAGCTGGCTGACGGTGCCGTCGTTAATGTGAAGGATGGCAGCAGCTATGCGACTAATAAGGGCGGGCGCAATACTGCGGAGGCTGATACATATGCTGACAGCCTGAAAATTGATAATGCAAAGCTTACTGGCGATGCAAATAAGTTGGGCAACTATGAGCTTGTTAATGACGCTACAGGCAGCATTACCGTTGACCAGGCAACAATGCATGTTAAGCTGAACGATGTTGAGCGCACCTATGGTAATACAGCGCTGATTAATGGTACAGCATACGGCGTTAACGGATTGACTGGTAATGTCAACGGCGATAATTATGGTGCCGGTCATGTAAATATTGGCACTGTTACCGGCGATGGCGCGTTGAATGGCACAAGCACTGGCAAGGTAACCAATGATGCTGGTGATACTTATAAGTGGAATGCTAATGTAGTTGCAGCGAACGATAAGCTTCAGCAAAACTACAAGCTGGTTGTTGATGATGGTGCTTCCGTGGTTAAGCAGGCAACCTTGCAGGTAAGCTTGAACGATGTAGTACGCACCTATGGTAATACAGCGATTACCAGCGGCGGTTACAGCGCAAGTAATATCACTGGTCTGGTAAACGGCGATAGCTATAATGCCGGCAATGTTAAGGTAACAGTTACTGGCGACGGCGCAATTGCTGGCGTAAGCGGCAACAGGGTAACGAACGATGCAGGTAAGTATGAGTGGACAGGCAGCGCAAGCACTACAAATGAAGGATTGGGTAAGAACTATAATTTGGTAGTGAAAGGCAATGGCAAGTCTGTTGTAGGCAAGGCAAAGCTGAATGTTGGCCTGAGTGACGTATACCGCACCTATGGCAATGCAAAGATTACCAGTGGCAGTTACAGCGCAGGCAACATCACCGGTCTGGTAAACGGCGATAACTATGATGCCAGTGACTTTAAGGTAACAGTTAATAGTGATGGCGCAATTGCTGGCGTAACAGGCGACAGGGTAACGAATGACCATGGCGACTATACCTGGAGTGGTACTGTAGAAGTTGCAAATGCAGGCTTGAATAAGAACTACGATTTGGTAGTGAATGGCAATGGTAATTCGTATGTAGGCAAAGCACAGCTGAGCGTAAGCCTGAACGACGTAGTACGTACCTATGGTAATGCAACGATTACTAGCGGCGGTTACGGCGTAAGCGGTATTACCGGTCTGGTAAACGGCGACAGCTATGACGCAAGCGCAATCACAGTAAACAAAACTAGTGACGGCGCAACTGATGGCGTAAGCGGCAGCAGGGTAACGAACGATGCAGGTAACTATGAGTGGACAGGCAGCGCAAGCACTACAAATGCAGGCTTGGACAAGAACTATAATTTGGTAGTAACTGCAAATGGCAAGTCTACGGTTGAAAAGGCAACGCTGAATGTTGGCCTGAGTGACGTAGTACGCACCTACGGTAATGCAGCGATTACCAGCGGTAGCTACAGTGCAAGTAATATCACTGGTCTGGTAAACGGCGACAGCTATAATGCCGGCGATGTTAAGGTAACAGTTACTGGCGATGGTGCAATTGCTGGAGTAAGCGGCAGCAAGGTAACGAACGATGCAGGTAACTATGAGTGGACAGGCAGCGCAAGCACTACAAATGCAGGCTTGGGCAAAAACTATAATTTGGTAGTAACTGCAAATGGCAAGTCTACGGTTGAAAAGGCTAACCTCGTAGTAAATCTGAACGACATTACCCGCGTTTATGGTAATCTTGATGCTAAGAACTACAGCAACGCATTTACCTTTGGTGAAAATGCAGGCTTAGTCAACGGCGATAGCGGTCTGGTAATCAACGCTGATAAAGATGGCGCAATTGCCGGTGGTACTCTGACCAACGTAGAGAAGACCAACAACGTAGGCAGCTACGAGTGGAATGGTACTGCCAGCGGTGTAGATAATCTGAACACTAACTACGCTGTAACAGTTAACGCAGGCAAGTCCGACGTAACACCTGCTAAGCTGACCTTTGTTGTAGATGATAAAACCATTACCCAAGGCGTACCGGCAGAATACACCGGTAAAGCCAACGGCCTGACCAATGGCGACACCCTGGCTGGTATCGGCGTAGGCGGTTATGAACTGGACAGCTCGGTAAATCCGTTAATCGTTGGCGTTTACGAAGACAAAATCGGCGTCTTGATTAATGGCAGCTTGCGTCTGACAGGTGGCGACGGCCTACTCAAAAACTACAAAGTGGAAATTGACCCAGGTACCCTGACCGTTTTGGCAAGCTTTAACCCGGCAGACGATTACTGGTTCGGCACTGCTCCTTGGGATAAGGAACGTAACCTGCGTGAGCGCAAGGTTGAATTTCATTATGTAGCTGGCGGTATGAGCCTCTAAGCAAAATTAAATATTGACGGTTAAAGCACTTTTATGGATTGTACAATCCTGATAGAAGCGCAGCTAAAGCAAAACCCCGGCATTTGCCGCATCGTAAACGATGCGTCTGTGCCGGGGCTTTTGTCAGGACGCTTTGCTGCAGCATTACCTGAAGTAAAGTAAAGCTTAATGTAAGCACTCTTTTTTGCAAGTTAACCAGAAAAACACAGCTTTTTCGCTCAAAATGTGCTACAATATATTTACGAAAAACGAAAGGAGTGTTGTTTCGTATGGCTGAAGTATCTCAAGAAACTATGATGTTCAAACGTGAGCCGGAAAAGCTTAACGTTGCCGAAACTATAAAAGAAGTATATGCTGCCCTGGAAAAGAAGGGCTATAACCCTGTGGACCAATTAGCAGGCTACCTGCTGAGCGGTGACCCAACTTATATCACCAGCTTTGAGGACGCACGCACCAAGCTGCGCCGTCACGAGCGCTATGAGCTGATTGAAGAGCTGGTGAAAAATTACCTGCAGCAGATTAACAAGTAAAAGGAGAAGTTGACTTAATGCGTAAAATGTCCCTTGATGTAGGAACAAGAACTATCGGTATCGCTGTGAGCGATTTGCTGGGCATGATTGCCAACGGCGTGGAAACCATCCACCGTACTACGGAAGAACGCGATTATGCCCGCATTGCCGAGCTGATTGCCGAGCATGGGGTTGATACCTTGGTTGTAGGCTATCCCAAAAACATGAACGGCACTATCGGTGAACGCGCGCAGGCCTGTGAAGCAATGGCCGAAAAGCTACGCACCATGTTCCCGAAGGTGCAGGTTGTGCTTTGGGATGAACGCCTGAGCACAGTGGCTGCCGAAAAGGTGCTGGTTGATGCGGATTTGCGCCGTAAAAAGCGTAAGAAGGTTATTGATATGATGGCGGCAGTAGTTATTCTGCAAAATTATCTGGACAGCAAGAGCTTTAAAATTTGACAGATTAGCGTCCCTATTATACAATATGTTTAGATTAAAATTGAGCTTTTTATTTATTGAGCTATGACGAAAGAGGTGCCTTTATGGAAAAAGACATTAGAGATGAAGAATTAGCAGCTATGCAAGCTGAAGGCGAAGAAGAAGTTATCTGCGTTGTTCTGACTGACGAGCAAGGCAACGAGCATGAGTTCTATCAGGATATGGTTATCACTGTTGATGACAAACAATTCGCAGTACTGGTTCCGATGGAAGACTGCTGCTGCGAGGATGAGGACTGCGATTGCCACGAGCATGACGAAGAAGAAGATACCTGCGTTATCGCACGCATGGACTTTGACGAAAACGGCGAAGCTGTTTACACCGCTCCGACTGACGAAGAATACGAAGCAGTTGCTGCTAAGTATGACGAAATGTTTGAGGACGAGGAGTAATTCACAGTCAATAATTTTACCGGACTTCGGTCCGGTATTTTTATGCGATGTGACGATGTTTTCTGATGGATATAGAAAAGCTGAAAAAGCTGGTACGCGACAATCCGGTGCAGGCTGCAGCAGGTGCTTTGGCGGTGCTGCTGGTTGCCGGCGTGGTAGCATTTACAATTTATCTTAACGGACAGGGCAATAATAAGGGCTTTGCCGTAGAAGGCTCACGCCTTATTGTTGTCAAGGACGGCATGACTACGGCGGATATCGCCGAGCTGCTGCATGAAAAAAAGCTGGTAAAAAATCCCGCTGCCTTTAAAATGGAGGCGCGCTGGAAGGGACTGGCTACCAAGCTGCAGGCAGGTGCCTACCAGATTGATGGCGGCATGAGCAATCAGCAGATTGTTGATGTTATGGTCAAGGGACGCATCAAACAGGTGCGCTTTACCGTACCGGAAGGCTACAGCGTGGCGAAAACTGCGAAGAAGCTGGAGGCCGAAGGGCTTGGCAGTGCTGACAAGTTCATGGCGGCGGCGAAGGATTATGCGCCTTATCCGTATATGCAGACCGATAACAGCAATGTGCTGTTTAAGGCAGAGGGCTTTATCTACCCGGCAACCTATGATTTCCCGGTGGGAATCAGCGAGCAGGAGATGCTCAAAATGATGGTTGCACAGTTTGATAAGGAAATGCAGAGCAGCGGTATTGCCAAGACTGTGGCAGAACGTAATCTGCCCTTGCGTGATGTTGTCAGTATGGCTTCGATGGTGGAGCTGGAGGCAGTTTTTGCCGAGGAGCAGCCGAAAATCGCCGGCGTTTTCCTAAAGCGTGTGGCAATCGGCATGCCTATTCAGTCGGATACGACCATCCAGTATCTTTTGGGAACGCAGAAGGAAGTAGTTACCTTTGCGGATACCAAGATACAGAGTCCGTATAATACCTACCAAAATCCCGGCTTGCCTCCGGGACCGATTGGCAGTCCCGGTCTGACCGCGATTAAGGCGGTGCTGCAGCCGGAACAGACAGATTATCTGTACTTTGTTGCGGAAAAGGACGGACACCATCGCTTTACCAAAACCTACGCCGAGCATCTGAAGGCGATAGAGGAAATAGGTTAACAACAGTTTATTACATATTTCTGCGCTGTCAGTGTGGCGGAGCAGAGAAGTGTTTTAAGGAGATTTAATGAGCAGAAACTTAGTTAAACCAGAATTACTGGCACCTGCCGGTAATATGGAAAAAGGAAAAATGGCCCTGCTGTATGGTGCCGATGCTATTTATCTGGGCGGCAAGCTGTTCGGTCTGCGTGCCTTTGCCAACAATTTCTCTTTAGAGGAAATTGCGGAGATGGCAGAGTATGCACACAGCCTCGGCAAAAAGGTTTATGTAACGGTAAATATTTTTGCGCATAACGAGGATATCGACAGACTGCCGGATTATCTGCGCGGACTGCAGCAGGCTAAGGTTGACGCACTGCTGATCAGCGATTTGGGCGTATGGAGCACTGCCCGCCAGGTTGTGCCTGATATGCCGCTGCACGTGAGCACGCAGGCTAATACCACCAATTATGCCACGGTGCAGGCGTGGGAGCAGCTGGGCGCTGAACGTGTTGTGCTGGCACGCGAGCTGTCCTTGGCGGAAATAAGCGAAATCAGCGAAAAAACCTCGGTAGAGCTGGAAACCTTCGTGCATGGCGCGATGTGTATTTCCTACAGCGGACGCTGCCTTTTGAGCGCCTATCTGACCGGGCGCGACGGCAACCGCGGTGCCTGCACTCAGGCCTGCCGTTGGGAATATAATATGTATAAGCTGGGTGAGCAAAAGCGCCCGGGCGAATACTTCGACCTCGAAGAGGATGAGCGCGGTACCTATGTGATGAACTCCAAGGACCTGTGCCTGATTGAATATCTGCCGGAGCTGATGCGTGCCGGTGTGTGCAGCCTGAAGATTGAAGGCCGCATGAAGAGCGTGCATTATGTAGCGACGGTAGTCAGCGTTTACCGCAAGGCTATCGATCAATGCTGGGCAGACATGGAGCATTACAGCGTGCCGGAATCGTGGATTACCGAGCTGAACAAGGTGTCCCACCGCCAGTACACTACAGGCTTTGCTGTGGCTAAGCCTGACAGAAATGCGCAGGTTTACACCAGCTCGAAGTATGAGCAGACACATGATTTTGTCGGTATCGTGACAGGCTACGATGCCGAGAAAAAGCGCGCTTATTTTGAGCAGCGCAATAATGTAAAGGCAGGCGAGCCGCTGGAGCTTTTGATGCCTGACGGCAGCACGATGCCCTTTGTTTTGACAGAAATGCTGGATGAGGCAGGTACGCCGATTGACTGCGCACCGCATGCCCAGCAGAAATTTTCCGCAGCCAGCGACAAGCCGCTGCTGCAATTCAGCTTATTACGCAGAAAGGTTGTAAAAGAATGAGTGACAATGACCCCGGACCCCACAGTATGATCTACGCGCAGGTTGAGCCTGAGCGTATTGCAGATGTTAACTGGATTATGGAAGGCTATGAGCATCTGGCCATGGTGAGCACCGTAGACGGCACCAGCGGACTGATTAAGTTTTATGCTACGCCTGATACGTATTTTGATACACTGGATATTATTGAAAATATGCCGTTTAAGGTAGATGTAATCGATAATATGGAAAACGGAGTGTATCACAGACTTTGGCAGATTTAAACTGCAGGGAAAGGATTGCTGTAAACAGCTTTCGTTTTTTATACAATCGCATATAGTAAATAGTACAAGGCTGGGAGCGTTGCTCCCGGTCTTTTTGTATGCTTCGCTGACTGATACGGCTTATCTTTTTTCATTTTACCTAAATTTAACAGGAAAAAATTCGGCTTTACGTATATAATAATGCATAAGAGTATTGATTGGTGGTGTTTTGCATGATTTTCTGCGTGGAGGATGAACAAAATATTTGCGAGCTGGAGGTTTATACCCTGCAGTCCGTAGGCATGGAGGCACAGGGCTGCGGCAGCGGCCGAGAGCTTTTCGCTTTGCTAGAAAAGCAGGTGCCGGAGCTGATTGTTTTGGATATTATGCTGCCGGATGAGGATGGCGTGAGCATATTAAGACGTTTGCGTGCCGATAAACGTTATGCGAATATCCCTGTGATTATGGCTACGGCCAAGGGCTCGGAGTTCGATAAGGTCAAAGGCCTGGACAGCGGTGCCGATGACTATATCGCCAAGCCCTTCGGTATGCTGGAGATGGTGGCGCGCATCAAGGCTGTGCTGCGCCGCTGCGCAGCACCACGCCCCAGTGAGGACGAGAAAGAAATCATCCGCATCGGTTGCCTGGAGGTCAGCCAGCTGGAGCATAAGGTGAGCGTAGGCGGCAGTGAGGTTGTACTGACGCTGAAGGAATATGAGCTATTGCGCAAGTTTTTGCAGCATCCAGGTATTGTCTTTTCGCGCGACAAGCTGCTTAACGATATCTGGGGCTATGAATTCAGCGGTGAAACTCGCACCGTTGATGTGCATATCCGTACTCTGCGCCAAAAGCTGGGCGATGCAGGCGAGCTGATTGAAACTATCCGTGGCGTGGGCTACAGAATGGCGGCCGTAAAATGAAGCAGAGGCTTTTTCGCAGCATACTGCTGCTGACAGGGGCAGCGGTAGGCCTTGTTTTGCTGCTCTTCTTCTGGGTTTCCTGCCAATATATTACGCAGGACAGCTTCGCCAGCCTCAAACGTGAGGCTAATCTGCTGATTGTGGCGGACGGCGATGGTAATGTGCCGGTGAGCGAGCTGCAGCGTTTGCAGCTTGCCGACCGCGTAACGCTGATTGCACCGGACGGGCACGCCTTGTATGACAATTATGCTGACGCCGAATCAATGGAGAACCATCTGCAGCGCGAGGAGGTGCAGGAAGCACTGAAAGGCGGTGAGGGCCGCAGCCAGCGTGCGTCCGAAACCTTGGGCAAAAATATTCTGTACTATGCCGTGCGTCTGCCGGACGGCAATGTGCTGCGCCTGTCACGCACGAATGACGCTGTTTTTCAGCAGTATAAAATAATTCTTGGGTACTTTGTGCTGTTGGCGCTGGTAGTTTTGTGCGGTGCCTTTTGGGCAGCCAAAACAATTACCGCCAGAATACTGCGACCATTGGAAAACCTTAATCTGGAGCAGACTGATTCTGAAGCTGTAGTTTACCCTGAGCTGAAGCCGATTGTGGAGTATTTTGAGCTGCAGCAGGAAAAGCTGCAGAAAGAAATGCGCCGCTATAAAAATAAAAAACAGGAGCTGAAGGCCGTAACCAATAATATGGATGAAGGCCTGCTGTTCCTTAATCCGGTATGGGAAATCGAATCGATTAATAAAAGTGCCGTAAAATTCTTCGGCAAGGAAAAGCAGGAGCTTTTGGGAACGAGCTTTTTTATGCTTGATGACAGTGACGAAATCCGTCAGCTTTTGCAAAAGATTGAGCAGGAGGGCAAGGGGCGTTTGGTAATCAACCGCGGCAGCAGCTATTATCAGCTCAACGGCAGCAGAATTGCCGATAAGGGCTTTGTGCTGCTGATTATGGATGTGACGGCGCGTACTGCTTCGGAGAAAATCCGCCGTGAGTTTTCGGCTAACGTGTCGCATGAGCTGAAGACACCGCTGCAGTCGGTGCTGGGCTATTCGGAAATTATGCTCAGCGGCCTGGTGAAGCCGGAGGATACCAAGCGCTTTCTGCAGAAAATCAACGATGAGGCGCACAATCTGCTGCGTCTGATTGACGATATCATGCAGCTGTCGAAGCTTGATGAGCTGACGCATGATATGATGGAGGAATTTACGCTGCAGGATGTGGCGCAGAGTGCGCTGGCACGCCTGAAGGATAAGGCAGGCAGATTGCAGGTCAGCCTGCAGCTTGTTGACAGCACCGGCGGCAACAGCAAGCTGCTTGGTATTTCTTCGCTGATGGAGGAAATTTTCTTTAACCTGTTGGATAACGGTCTGAAGTATAATCATCCCGGCGGTGAGGTTACGCTGCGCCTGAGCGAAGGAGAAAATAAGTATACGGTGAGCGTAGCTGATACCGGTATGGGCATTCCCGGCAGCGAGCTGCCGCATATTTTCGAACGCTTTTACCGTGTCGATCGCAGCCGTCATAAGGCGATTGAGGGTACAGGCTTAGGTCTTTCCATCGTCAAGCACGGCGTAGGCTTCCATGGCGGCAGCATACGCGTGGTGAGCACTGTGGGGCAGGGGACGGAGTTCATCATGAAGTTTCCCAAGCCAAAGTATGAGGCGGAAAAATAAGCGCTTTATTTATGTATACAACACAGAGCGCCCAAGATGTGATACAATAGGAGCAGTACTATGAGTGCTGCTCTTAATTTATTTTGAAGGAGGACGCAGATATGCGAGTTGTTTTAACTATCGTAGGCAAGGATAAGGTAGGTATTACCGCTAAGGTGAGCAATGCTTTAGCAGAAATGAATATTAACATTATCAACATCAACCAAAACATTATGCAAGGCTTTTTCAATATGGTGCTGATTGCTGATATGGCAGAGGCTAATGTGCCCATTGCCGAAGCACGCGACAAAATGGCTGCGCTGGGTGAAGAAATCGGCGTAGAAATCCGTCTGCAGAGCGAAGAGATTTTCAGCGCAATGCATCGTATATAGGAGGCTGTCATGTTATTCAATACTGACGATATTTTAGAAACTACGCGCATGATTACCCAAAATAAGCTGGATGTGCGTACTATCACCATGGGCATCAGCCTGCGTGATTGCGGTCATCCGGATATCAAGGTAACAGCGCAGAAGATTTATGATAAGATTTGCCGTAAGGCAGAGTATCTGGTAAAAACCGGTGAAGATATTGAGGTTGAGCTGGGCGTGCCCATTATCAACAAGCGTATTTCCGTAACGCCGATTTCTATGGTGGGTGAAAGCTGCGACAGCAACGATTATGTACCGCTGGCACAGGCTTTGGATAACGCAGGCAAGCAGGTTGGCGTTAACTTCATCGGCGGCTTTTCCGCTCTCGTTGACAAGGGCTATACCAAGGGCGACCGTAACCTGATTGCGGCCATTCCGGAAGCATTGGCAGTTACCGATATTGTTTGCTCGTCCGTAAGCGTTGGCTCTACCAAATGCGGTATCAATATGGATGCTGTAAAACAAATGGGCGAGGTTGTAAAGGCTGCTGCCGAGCGTACTGCTGACCGCGATGCAATCGGCTGCGCTAAGCTGGTTGTATTCTGCAATGCTGTGCCTGATAACCCGTTCATGGCAGGTGCTTTCCACGGCGTAACTGAACCGGAAAGCGTTATCAACGTTGGCGTAAGCGGACCGGGCGTTGTTAAATACGCACTGGAGCAGGTGCGTGACGGCGATATCGGTATGGTAGCCGAAACGATTAAAAAGACTGCCTTCAAGATTACCCGCGTCGGCCAGCTGGTAGCACAGGAGGCTGCACGCCGTCTGAATACCCAGTTCGGCATTATCGACTTGTCTCTGGCTCCGACTCCGGCAATCGGCGACAGTGTTGCGCATATTCTGGAGGAAATTGGTCTGGAAAGCTGCGGCGGCCCCGGCACTACCGCTACCCTGGCTATGCTGAACGACGCAGTTAAAAAGGGCGGCCTGATGGCTTCCAGCTATGTTGGTGGCCTGAGTGGTGCGTTTATCCCCGTAAGTGAGGATGCAGGCATGATTGCTGCGGTAGAACGCGGCGCTCTGTCTTTGGAAAAACTGGAGGCTATGACCTGCGTATGCTCCGTAGGTCTTGATATGATTGCTATTCCCGGCGATACTACGGCAGCAACCATTTCCGCAATTATTGCCGATGAAGCTGCTATCGGTATGATTAACAATAAAACTACTGCAGTACGTCTGATTCCTGTTCCGGGCAAGGACGTAGGCGACCGCGTTGAATTCGGCGGCCTGCTGGGCTATGCGCCGGTTCTGGGCGTTAAGAAGTTTAGCGCTGAAAAATTCATTAACCGCGGAGGACGTATTCCAGCACCGGTAAGGAGCCTGACCAACTGATGCGTAAGGCTCAAAGAGAAGCTATTCTGGCCAAGCTAGAGGAAACCTATAAGGGCAGCAAGACGGCGCTGAATTATAACTCACCGTTTGAGCTTTTGGTAGCGGTAATCCTTTCGGCCCAATGTACGGATGAACGCGTAAATGTGATTACGGCGCGTATGTTTCCGCGTCTGAATACGCCGGAAAAAATGGGCGCTCTGACGCAGGAGGAAATGGAAGCGGAAATCCGCGACTGCGGTCTGTACCATGCCAAGGCTAAAAACCTGCTGGGAATGTGCCATATGCTGACGGAGCGCTTCAACAGCGTGATTCCGGATGACATCAAAACGCTGATGGAATTGCCGGGCGTGGGGCAGAAAACGGCGAACGTTATCGCCAGCATTATCTATAATATTCCGGCGCTGGCGGTAGATACACATGTTTTCCGTGTGTCGCACCGTCTGGGATTGGCAAAGGGCAAGGACCCGCTGGCTACGGAAAAGGAGCTGGAAAAAATCATTCCGCGTGAAAAGTGGAGTGACGCGCATCACTGGTTTATCTGGCATGGGCGCAAAATATGCAAGGCACGCAAGCCGCTGTGCCGTGGCTGTATGGTCGTAGAGGAATGCCCGTTCAAAGAGAAAAACTTTGAGTAAGTCTGCCTGGTGCTAAACGCGTAAGTGTTTACAGGCGGTGCTTGCGGTAGAAGTGCTGACATAAGTTATAAGTAAAAAGCGAAGCAAAAAATTGGCCTGCAACCCATGAGGGTGGCAGGCCTTTTGGCATGCGTTGATTTACTTTCCTTGTGTCCGCAGAAGATGGACTTTTTCGAGCATTTTTGCGCTGTCTTTTTATGACGCACACGGTTAGCAATGGCTTCGCTGTGCTACAGGCTGAGTTCACATCTATGTCAAAAAAATGTCCTTTGTGACAAAAATCTTTCACATTCTCTTCTTTGTAATAATTATTAAAGTATAAAATATATAAAAGAGAAAATTCTAACAACTCTGATTAATGCGTAAAAGTAATGAATGAAAAATTGTGTATGAATATTTTATTATTTGGCGTCTTTATAAAGGATACAAAAGTTTGACCAGAGGGGATAATTAGCGTACAATGAAAGTAGGTAAAGGAGACGAACTGCTAAATTTTCAAGGCCTTGAATTTTAGTACCACCTTATCTGAGTTATATTTGATTAGTGAAATGATTTGTAACGAGGATTAGTCCGATATAGGTCTGGCACATTACGAAAAGGGGGTCTGAAAATGAAAAAGACTAGAAAGCAACCTGCTTTGGCAAAGTGCGTGCTGGCGACAATCATGGCAATGGGCATGATGGGTTATACTATCGTGTGGGCTGACACTCCTACCCCATCCCCTGTTGACAAGGATGTTTCCAAAGACGCTGCAGGACAGATTTATGCTGCGGAGGCTCATAATGCTACCGGATATTTCTGGACAGATTTGGGACACGCGCAGGTACAGATTGGCTCCGGCGAGCAGATTGAATTGTTCACACCTTTTATTTATCATACCTATAACGATCAATGGAATCCGAAAGGCAGTGGTTACAGACCTGTACATAAGGGTGACAATTCCGAAATGCAGTGCAAGGAGTCCATGGCGCAGATTTCTGTAGGCGAATTTGACAGAATTATCAAATCTCTCTATACAAATGATATCACCATGGCAAAGACAATTTACGGTGAAGCAGGCCAGGCAGGCCTGAAGGATACAGTTATTAAAGCGGTTAGAGCAACTCCCGGTCAGGGCAAGACAGTCAATACCTATGAGCTGGTAAGAGCTAATGATGAGGTGGTTGCTACAGCTATTGTTGATACCGATACCAAGATTACCGGCAATAAATTGACCTTTGCAAACGGCACGCTGACTTCCAAGATTACTGATAATACCGGTGGAACCTTTGCAAGCTCTGTAAACGGCATCGCTTCCCAGGAGTGGGTAACCAATCAGCTGAATGGCATTGGCGATACTGATACGGTTACCACAGCAGAATCCGGTCATGCGATCATTACCGTTGACGATGCTTATGCTGATGATCCAACAACCAATAACAAACATCACCGAATCGGCATCAACGAGGATGCTTTGAGGGGATTTATTCAGGATGCAGCGGCAGCGCAGGATACCAACACAACTAACACCAGCATGGAAGGAAGCCTGGATGAATATGGCAAGCTGACGGTAAAGGTTAAGGATTCCGACCAGCACAGCGTGCAGGCAGAGGTAGAAGGCATTGCTTCCCGCAGCTGGGTAACCAATCAGTTGGAGGATATTGTTGATACTAATACCATTACTACCGTAGAGTCTGCAACCAATATCCTGAAAATTACAGATGAAGGCGTAGAAGGTAATCATGCTTATAAGATTGATATTAACGGCGAGCAGTTGGGCGATTTTGTTAAGCAGTATGATACCAACACCATTACTACCGTGCAAGATGATGGCAATGGTTATGTAAATGTTACCGAAATGGTTGATGATAACGGTAATTATAATTACACCGTAGGCATTAACGAAGATAAGCTCATCCAGACCATTCAGGAAAATGATACTAATACTATCACTACAGCAGAATCTGGTCATGCTATCATTACTGTAAATGACAGCGTAGGCGGTGGCGATTTGGATGATAAGAATTATGTAATCGGTATTGATGAAGATGCTCTGAAGGGTTTTATTCAGGAAAATACTCAGGACACCAATACCGTTACTACCGTTGCTGTAAATACCAATATCCTGACGATTGAAGATAATGGTGAAGACGGCAACCATGCATATGAGCTTGGCATTAATAGCGAACAGCTGGGCGATTTTGTTAAGCAGTATGACACCAACACCATTACTACCGCGCAGGATGATGGCAATGGTTATGTGAATGTTGCTGAAGCTGTTGATGCAGACGGTAACTACAAATACACCGTAGGGTTTGATGAAGCTAAGCTCATTAACACCATCAAAGAAAACGACACCAACACCGTTACTACCGTAGCAGATGATGGCAAGGGTTATATTGGAGTAACCGACGCAATGGATGCTGACGGCAATCATAACTATACTGTAGCATTTGATGAAGGCAAGCTGATTCAGACCATTGAAGCGAAGGATAAGTTCGTTAACGGCGGCAGCATCGGTGCAGACGGCAAAATCACTATTAAAGTAAGAAACGGCGAGGATGTTAAGCTGGAAGGCCAGCTGAAGGATGCACAGCTGACTGAAATTGCGAGAGATACGGAAGCCGGAACCGCTACTTTGGTAGTAAAAGACGGCTACACCAATGAAGAAGTACGCAGACTGACGATTGAAGATATCGCTAGCAAGGCACAAAATGATAGAGAGCATGCCGAATTCAGAGAGCATTTTAATGAACTCGATTATCGTGTTGACAGCCTTGGCAGCCGCGTTGACAAGGTTGGCGCCGGTGCTGCCGCTCTCGCAGCGCTGCACCCGATGGATTTCGATCCCGATGACAAGCTGACCTTTGCAGCAGGCTACGGCAATTACAAGGGCAAAAACGCTGCTGCGGTAGGTGCGTTCTACCGTCCGGATGAAAAGGTTATGCTGAGTGTAGGCGGAACCTTCGGCAACGGCGAGAACATGGTGAATGCAGGCATTTCCTTCTCCCTGGACCGTACCGCACGCGTAAGCAATTCCCGTACAGCGATGGCTAAGGAAATCGTGGACCTGAGAGCGAATGTAGCTAACCTCACCGCATTGGTAGGTCAGCTGACCGCAGGCATGGGCGGCACGATTGAGATGGACAGAATGAAGCTCTTCCCGGATGTTCCCGAAAACCACTGGGCTTACGAATACATCGGCCGTCTGGCGGCAGCAGGCATCGTTGAGGGTTATCCTGACGGCATGTTCAACGGCAACCGTATGATGAGCCGTTACGAATTTGCAGCTATGCTGTACAGAGCACTGGAAAAAGGCGTGAAGCTGGATCACAAGCTGGTTCGTGAATTTGAACCCGAAATGGGCCGTATCCATGTTGCCCGTATTTCCGGTGCGGATGGCGACAGAGGCAAGATTGAACGTGTACGCGTATACGGCGGTGACAATCGTGACCACTACGGCAGCAAGCTGAAATGAAAATGCAGACAGCTGCATACTCCAAACCTAAATAAACAAACACTCCCTTTTCTATAATTAAAAGAGGAGAACACCCAGTCCTTTACAGGATAAAAGGTGTTCTCCTCTTACTTTTGTTTTACACAGTTTTTCGCTTAATCCCAGCGCTTGAGCATGTCCTCAATAATTTCCTTATTGGTTTTGCGGCGCTTCTTCTCGTAGTTACGGAAGTTGTTATCTCTGTGGTCGGTGGAGTAGTCGGCGTAGTCGAAATCGTCGTCGCTGCGTTCGTAGCTGCGGTTGTAGTCGCCGTGGCCATCGTCCAGGGAGAGGGGGATTTGTTTTGTGTAGGTATAGGATTGTGTGTACATGATTGACCTCATAGATTTTGGAAGAATTGGCTTTGCAATTAATATATCCTTACGCTTGGCTTTCGAGAGAGCCTCTCCTTGGGGAGAGGTGGCATCGCAAAGCGATGACGGAGTGGGGATTTCTCTAAAGCAACGTTGCTGGCTTTCCCCTCTCAGTCACCCTATCGGGTGACAGCTCCCCCCTAGGGGAGCCTTATCTTGCCCTATTGGTAATGCATCTTGCCTCTCTAATGAAGACATTGCAGTTTGCGAGTCGTTTTCTTCTTCCCGTTTTCTATTACATATAATTATGCTCTTTTACATGGTCGGAGTGCAGCAGCTGCTCTGCCTTTTCACTCAGCGGTTTTTCCAGGAAGTCCTTATAAAGCTCCTGTACATCCGGATTGTTGTGGGACTGGCGCATAGGACGGTTGCTGTCGATGGCATAGAGCTTATTGCCCAGTACATCGGCACGCTCTTCGCTGTCATGAATCGGCTGACCGCCGCCGCCAACACAGCCGCCGGGGCAGGCCATAACTTCCACGAAGTCATAATGAACCTTGCCTGCTTTCAGCTCGTCAAGCAGCTTGCCTGCATTGCCCAGGCCGCTTACCGTACAGGTACGCAGTGTTGCGCCGCCGAGGGTGAATTCGCGTACCTTGCGGCCTTCCGTACCACGAACGTCGGTGAAGGCATCTTCAGGAGCTTCCTTGCCTTCGATTACATGGTAGGCAGTACGCAGTGCTGCTTCCATAACGCCGCCGCTGGCACCGAAGATAACTGCAGCGCCGGTGCTCTGACCCAGCGGATTATCAAAGGGCAGTTCGCCCAGCATTGCCGGGTTGATGTGCTCGGCACGCAGCAGGCGGATAAGCTCGCGCGTGGTGAGTACGATATCTACATCATGGGTGCCGCTGCTGCGCATAGAGAAGAGTGCGGCCTCGCGTTTTTTGGAAACGCAGGGCATGATGGAAATAGAGCAGATTTCCTTCGGCTTCAGGCCCTTCTTCTGTGCAAAATAAGATTTTGCCAGCGCACCGAAAATCTGTTGCGGAGATTTGGTGGTGGAAAGGTTAGGCACGAAGTACGGATGAGTTTTGTTTACATAGCTTACCCAGCCGGGGCAGCAGGAGGTGAACATCGGCCAGCTGTGGTCCTGCGGCTTTTGCAGATGCTCTAATAGCTCGCTTGCTTCCTCCATGATGGTAACGTCGGCAGCATAGCAGGTGTCGAAAACATAGTCGAAGCCAATCTTCTTCAGTGCGGCAACCATGCGGCCTTCGGTTGCCAGCTCGGGCGGCAGGTTGAAGGCTTCGGCCCAGGCGGTGCGTACTGCAGGCGCAACCTGCACTACAGTTACCTTGCTGGTGTCAGCCAGTACGTCATAAATTTTGGGAACGTCGTTACGCTCCTTCAGCGCGCCAACGGGGCAGTGGGTGATACACTGACCGCAGAGGCTGCAGTCACTGTCCTCAATGGAAACATTGCCGGCAACGTCTACGGTTGTACGTGAGCCGGTGTTCTGTACGTCCCAGATATGCAGCTTTTGCACCTTGTCACAAATCTGGACGCAGCGCATGCATTTGATGCATTTTTTGGAATCGCGGATGAGCGGGAACTCCTGGTTCCAGGGAGTGTCAACAACATCGCGCTCATAGGGAATATCGTAAATGCCCAGGTCATTAGCCAAAGTCTGCAGGCTGCAGTTGCCACTGCGCACGCAGGTAGCGCACATGCAGTCATGCTGGGATAAAATCAGCTCCACGTTGGTGCGGCGGATGCTGCGGGCCTTAGGGGAGTTGGTATAAACTACCAGACCTTCCTGTACCGGAGTTGTGCAGGCGGTAACTACACGGTTCTGTCCCTGAATTTCAACTACGCAGACCTTGCAGGCACTGATTTCGTTGATGCCTTTAAGATAACACAGGCGGGGGATTTCGATGCCGACGGTGGCAGCAGCCTGCATGATTGTTGTTCCCTGGGGAACGGAAACTTTTTGTCCGTCGATTGTGAGGTTTACCATTTTAAGGTTCTGCCTCCTTTCAGTGTGCTGAAGCCGAATTTGTCGCAGCGCAGGCAGCGTCCTGCTTCCTGGCAGGCTTCTTGCTTGGTCATGCCGCATTCAATCGGCTCAAAGGTATGTTTACGTTCGCCTGCTTCGGTTTCGTGCATCTGGATACGGCCGCAGGGACGTTTATCGTCAATAGACGGGTCGGGAATAACTACATCACAGGAAATGGTGTGGTTATAGCCCAAATATTCATCAATATTAGCGGCAGCAACCTTACCGGCAGCAATAGCACGGATTACGGTTGCAGGACCGGTTACGCAGTCGCCACCGGCGAAGATGCCTTCATTGTTGGCAAGCTCACTGCTGGAGAGTGCGGAAATAGTACCGCGTTTGATTTTGATGCCGGCTTCTTCGAACGGACGCAGCTCAATGCCCTGACCGATAGCAACAACGATAACGTCGCAGGGAATGCGCTCCAGCTCTACGTCGGCGTGAATAGGACGTGCACGTCCCCAGGCATCGATAGGACCGATGATTTGCGGCTCAGCCCAGAGAGCAGCCACATTACCTTCTGCATCTGCTTCGATGTGGTGCGGAGCCTTCAGGCCGTACAACTCAGCGCCCTCGGCAATAGCACCTTCGATTTCCTCGGGCAGCGCGGTCATGTCGTCCTGACGACGGCGATAGGCGATGATAACCTTTTTGGCACCGAGACGGATGGAGCTGCGGGTGCAGTCCATAGCAACGTTGCCGCCGCCAATAACGACAACGGTTTTATCCTTAAAGTCAGGCATTTTTTCTTCGCCGATGTTGCGCAGCATTTCTACCGCACTGATAACACCGTGGGAATTCTCGCCTTCAATACCGATTTTCTTGTCGGTGTGGGCACCGATGGCAATATAAACTGCGTCAAATTCCTCACGCAGCTTTTCGAAGGGGATATCCCCCTCCTCGTTGCCGATTCTGGTGTTGCGATGTACTTCTACGCCGGTGGACAAAATGGCGTCCAAATCCTCCTGCAGACGTTCACGCGGGAAGCGGTAGGCAGGAATGCCGTAGCGCAGCATGCCGCCGAGCTTGCTCTTTTCTTCAAACACAACAGCATGATGTCCCATCAGCTCCAGATAGTAGGCTGCGGACATACCGCTGGGGCCGCCGCCGATGATGGCGATACGTTTGTTGGTAGCAGGCTGTTTTTCGGGCAGCGGCACAGTGTTGCTGGGCGCATTGTCAACAGCCATACGCTTCAGACCGCGGATGTTGATGGGAGCATCAATCATGCTGCGGCGGCAGCGTGCTTCGCAAGGATGCTCGCAGATAAGACCGCAGGCAGTAGGGAAGGGGTTATCCTTGCGGATGAGCTTAACAGCGTCGGCATAACGGCCAGCGCCGACCAATGCAATGTAGCCGGGGATATCAACCTGTGCCGGGCACAGAGCAACGCAGGGGATAGAATGATGGACGTTGACAGAGCATTTGCCCTTCTTTATGTGGTTAATGTAATCTTCACGGAAGCCTTCAAGACCGGCCAAAACCATTTTGGCTGCTTCGAAGCCGATGGCACAGTCAGCGCTGTTGGCAACGTTTTGCGCGGTGCTTTCGATTAAATCCAGAGTGTGCATGTCAGCCTTGCCGGCGAGCACGTCTTCCATGAGATTCTGCAGCTGCGCGAGACCTACGCGACAGGGTACGCATTTGCCACAGGTTTGTGCGTGGCAGACTTTGAGGAACGACAGCTGCAGATCAACAGGGCACAGTCCCGGGGGGCTGGCGATGATGTGTCGTTCCAGGTCCTTGTACAAGCGCTCGACCGTAAGCTGGGCCTGGTCGGGTGTTTCGATTCTTAAACGGCTCATAATTTTCCTCCAAAAAGCATACACTAAATATATAAAGGTATAAACTATATTATACAGAAAAAAGCTGAATTTCGCAATAATAAAGAAGATAGTTTTTGTGTAACAATCTGAGCAAAACAAGCTTGCAAGCGCTTTTTTCGTCTGCTGCCGCAGCAAAGCATTCTTGCGGGGGCTATGCTTTTTTTGCCGTATTTTTTGTGTTATACTAATACTGAGATTTTTAGCATTAATGCTGTCGGCAGAACGTTTGCATCCGGCAGCTTAAAATATTGGAGGGTTGGATATGCAGCTTACTGCTACACATTATATCAGCCTGGCTGTAACGCTTCTGGTGACGCTGCTCCCGGGGCTTTTGGCAGCCAGAAGGGTAAAGTCTGCCGATGATTATAACGTAGGCGGCCGCAGCTCGGGCGCAGGCCTTGTCGCGGGCACGATTATCGGTACGATTGTCGGCGGCGCTGCTACCGTTGGTACGGCGCAGCTTGGCTTCAAGCTGGGGCTGACGGCTTGGTGGTTTACGCTTGGCAGCGGCATTGCGCTTTTGCTGATGGCGGCGTTTTATGCTGTGCCCTTGCGCCGCAGCTCACTGACCACAGTAGCGGAGTATCTCGTTACGGATTACGGCAAGCCTGCGGGGTGGCTGGCGACCTTCAGCGCCTGCGCCGGTATTTTTTTCAGCATCGTGGCAAGCACGCTTACCGCGCTGCATCTGATTGCCGGCTTGTTCGGTGTACCGCTTTTGGCTGCAGCGGCAATTGTTATCGCTGTTACTTTGTTGCTGGTGTTTTTCGGCGGCCTCAGCAGCAGCGGTATGGCCGGTATTTTTAAGATTGTGCTGATTTTCGCCAGCATTTTCGTCGGCGGCTTTCTGGCCTACGCCGATATGGGACATTGGCAGGGCCTGACGCAGAGCTTCGCAGCATATCCCTGGTTCAGCCTTTTCGGACGCGGCGTGGAGGACGGTCTTGTCAGCCTCGGTTCGATGATTGTGGGTGTTATTTCTACGCAGACCTATGTGCAGGCACTGTTTTCGGCGCGCGATACCAAAACTGCAGCTGTCGGCTGCTGTGCTGCCGCACTGATAGTAATTCCTGTGGGGTTGCCGTCAGTAATGATCGGTATGTTCATGCATCTGCATCACCCGGAGATTAATTCTATCGATGCACTGCCGTTGTATATTATTACGTATTTGCCGCAATGGCTTGGCGGTATCGGTCTGGGCGCTGTGCTGCTTTCGGCCCTGGGCTCAATCGCCGGTCTGGCGCTGGGCGTAGGTACGATGATTTCGCGCGATATCGTTAGCAAAATCTGGCTTAAGGCTACGGCTGCAGGCCAGCTGTGGGCAAGCCGCCTGAGCGTGTTGGCCGTTTCTGTCGCTGCGATGGTGTTTGTCTTTATGCACCTTGATTCGTCGGTGCTAGAGTGGAATTACCTCTCCATGGCGCTGCGGGGCAGCGGTATCTTTCTGCCGCTGACGTTCTGCATTTTCTTCCCGGGCAGGGTGCGCGCTTCAATGGGCGTGGCTGCTATGGGCGCAGGTATTTTTGCGGCACTTTTCTGGAAGCATATCAGTCCTTGGGAAATCAACAGTCTGCTGCCGGCGCTAGTGTATAATCTGTTCTTTTTACTTATCGGTCTGGCGTGGGGTAAAAAAGGGGAATAGAAGCGAAAAAGCTGCTTTTATAGCAAGCGGTTTGCTTGCAAAAAGCAGCGTAATATGCTATATTATAGACAAAGGACAACCGCCCACGTCGGTGGGTTGCCAAAGCTTTTATTGCGGAAGAACCGCCCTGTCACCTGGCAAAGTTTAAGGGCGGTTTTCCTATGTCTGGGTTAGTAAGAAAAAAGCTGCTTTTGCAGCAAGCGGTTTGCTTGCAAAAAGCAGCTTGATGTGCTATATTATAGACAAAGGACAACCGCCCACACGGTGAGTTGCCTTAGTGGAAAATTAGCTCAAGAAGCCACTCCGCCACCGGGCAATGTGTAGGAGTGGTTTTCTTATGTCTGGATTACTTGTTATATTGAAAAATAAATGTCAGTAATGCCAGGAGAAACATGCCGAAGGCCATCAGGTCCTTAAAGTCATAGTTCTTCATAAGCATCACCTCCATTCTACAAGAGAATGTCGGCAACACCACCCTGCAACACGGTTGTCAGTGTCTTGCCTTATTGTAACATATGTTAAGAGAACATACAACGAACGAATTGTGAATTCACGGTTGTATGTTTTTTCAGTTTTAGGCAGGAAATTTATCTGTAATGCTAGAATAGTTTTACATACATTTGCCGCGGATTTGCGCGGCAGCGGTCTTTTAAATTAAGGAGCAAGAGATGACAAAACGCTTTACTCATTTACATGTACATACGGAATACAGCCTGCTGGACGGCGCTTCGAAAATCCCCGAGCTGGTGGCCTATGCCAAGGAGCTGGGCATGGACAGCCTGGCGATTACCGACCACGGCGCAATGTACGGCGCAGTGGAATTTTATCAGGAGTGCACCAAGGCAGGTATCAAGCCGATTATCGGCTGCGAGGTGTATCTTGCGAAGGGCTCGCATCTGGAAAAAAATAACCGTGGCATGTACCATTTAATTTTGCTGGCGGAGAACGATACAGGCTACCATAACCTGATGAAAATTGTCAGCATTGGTCAGCTGGAGGGCTTTTATTATAAACCACGCGTAGACAAGGACGTGCTGCGTACCTATCACGAGGGCGTTATCTGCCTCAGTGCCTGCGTTGCCGGCGAGGTGCCGCAGATGATTCTGCAGGACAACCTGGAGGGAGCACGTCGCTGCATTCAGGAATATATAGACATTTTCGGCAAGGAAAACTACTTTCTGGAAATTCAGGACCATGACCTTGATGAGGAGCACAAGGTCAGCGCGGAGCTGAAGCAGCTGGCGCAGGAGTTCGGTCTTGGTCTGGTGGCGACAAACGATTTGCATTATGTGCAGCAAAAGGATGCCGCGGCGCAGGATATTCTGCTGTGCATCCAGACGACGAGCACGGTTGATGAGCCTGACCGTATGCGCTTTAATAACGACAGCTATTATCTGAAAAGCTATGATGAGATGGAGGCACTGTTCGGCGATTGTCCGGAGGCTTTGAGCAATACCAATAAAATTGCCGACCGCTGCAACGTGAAGATGGAGTTCGGTCATCTGCTGCTGCCGGAGTTCCCTGTGCCGGAGGGCTATGATGCCGTAAGCTATCTGCGTCACTTATGCGAGGAGGCTTTACCTAAGCGCTATGAGGTTGTGGATGAGAAGGTCCGCAAGCGTCTGGATTTTGAGCTGGACATCATCAATACGATGGGCTACGCCTGCTACTTCCTCATTGTCTGGGATTTTATCAATTATTGCCGCAGCCATGATATTCCGGTCGGGCCGGGTCGTGGCAGTGCCGCAGGCAGTATCGTGGCCTATCTGCTGCGTATAACGAATATCGAGCCCTTGCGTTATCATCTGCTGTTCGAACGCTTCCTGAATCCTGAACGCGTCAGCATGCCTGATATTGATACCGACTTCTGCTATGTGAAGCGCAATCAGGTGCTGGATTATGTGGTGCGCCGTTACGGACAGGAGCGTGTGGCGCAGATTATTACCTTCGGCACACTGCAGGCGCGCGCGGCAGTGCGCGACGTGGGCAAGGCACTGGGCATGAGCTACGGTGAGGTAGACGAAATCGCCAAGCTGATTCCGCGTGAGCTGGGCATTACGCTGGAGAAGGCGCTGAACGGCAGCAAGGATTTCCGTCAGGCGTACGACACGCGCCCGGAGGTCAAGAAGCTGATTGACCTTGCGCAAAGCGTAGAGGGCCTGCCGCGTAACGCAGGCACGCACGCCGCCGGCGTTATTATCGCACCGCATAATATGAAAAATTACGTACCGCTGCAGCAGGGCAGTGATGGTGGCGTCATCACCCAGTACGATAAGAATAAGGTAGAAGAGCTGGGCCTGCTGAAAATGGATTTTTTAGGCCTGCGCACGCTGACAGTTATCGGTGACTGCATTCGCTTTATCCGCGAAACTACTGGTGAAGAGGTTGATATTGATAACATTCCATTGGCAGATGAGGCGACCTGCGCCATGCTGCGACGCGGTGAAACGTCCTGCGTCTTCCAGCTGGAGTCGGCCGGCATCACCAAGCTGGTTGTGGACCTGGCGCCGGAAAGCTTTGAGGATCTGATTCCGCTGGTGGCACTGTACCGCCCCGGGCCTCTTGGTACCGGTATGGCAGAAGATTTTATCGCCGGCCGTCATGGGCAGCGCACAGCTAAGGTGCTGCACCCGCTGATGGAGCCAATTTTGAAGGATACCTACGGCGTTATTCTGTATCAGGAGCAGGTTATGCAGATAACATCTGCGCTGGCAGGCTTTACGCTTGGTCAGGCAGATATCCTGCGTCGCGCGATGGGTAAGAAGAAGGCCAAGGAGCTGGATTCCATGCGCCAGTCCTTCATCGATGGCGCCAAAAAGCTGCATGATATCCCGGAAGAGCTGAGCGACCAGATTTTTTCGCTCTTGCAGCACTTTGCCGGCTATGGCTTCAACAAATCGCACTCCGTTGCCTATGCGCTGGTAGCCTATGAAACCGCTTATCTGAAGGCGCACTGGCGTCCGCAATTCTATGCGGCCTTCCTCAACAGCATTATCGGTGATGCGGATAAGGTGAGCTGGTATATCAACGTCTGCCGTAATGATAATGTCAAAATCCTGCCGCCGGATGTCAACGAAAGCGGTCACAACTTTACGGTACATCAGAATGCATCCATCCGCTTCGGCCTGGCAGGCATCAAAAATACCGGTGATGCCGCAGTCGATGCAATTATCAGCGCCCGCAACGAGAGCGGTCCGTTCAAGAGCCTGACGGATTTCTGTTGCCGTGTGAATATGCGCATGGTCAACAAGCGTGTTATCGAAAATATGATTAAATGCGGCGCAATGGATTCCTTCGGCGCCAGACGCTCGCAGATGCTGGCTATTATGGACCAGGCGATTGATTTGGGCGCTGCCTGCCAGAGGGACAAGGCCAACGGCCAGCTGGGACTGTTCGGAGATGACAGCTTCGGCGTGACGGAAATCAAGCTGCCGCCGCTGCCGGAAATCCCCAAGCAGCTTATTCTGCAGAACGAAAAGGAAATCATCGGCTTTTACGTTACCGACCATCCGCTGAGCGATTACAAGCAAATGCTGCAGCGCTTCATGCCGCTGCATCAGTTCGGCGGTGAAACGCAGGTGCAGGACGGACAGTTCGTGCGTGTGGCCGGTATTATTACGGATTGTGTGATAAAAAATACCAAGCGCGGCGATACGATGGCTCTTCTGACGCTGGAGGATTTCAGCGGACGCTTCCCGATTATCGTTTTCCCGCAGGCTTATCATACAAATGTCAAGGATATCTATGAAGACAGTATTGTGGCGATTGAGGGACGCTTCAGCGTTGACGAGCGCGAAAGCAAGATTATTGCCAACAGCGTGCGCGCCCTGCCATCGAAGCCGCCTACGGAAATTCGTCTGCGTATCGAGGCGCATTTGGAAAATCCGCTGGTGCAGCGTGAGCTGATGCAGCTGTTCAAAAAATACAAGGGCGATGACTGCGTATACCTGCAGCTGATGGGCTCGCGTAAGCTTATCAAGACAACGCCCAACTTCTGGGTGAACAGCGAAGCACCGGGCTTTGCCGAGGATGTGGTCAAAATACTTGGTGAAAACTGTGTGGTAAAGAAAGATTGATGTAATTATTTGAGCTGTTTTTCATAAACTTTCATGATATACTTGCAAGTTTAAGTACAAAAATGCTAAAATAAAGAGAAGAATGTAAAAAAGCCGGAGCAGCAGCTCCTGTAATAAGCTTAAGGAGGCAGCAAATGAATATTCTCGTTTGTTTAAAACAAGTGCCGGATACGGCAAAAGTAAAATTTAACCGCGAAACCAATACCTTGGACCGTACGGGTGTAGAAAATATTATGAACCCCTATGACCGTCAGGCATTGGAGGTAGCACTGTGCCTGAAGGATAAGGAAGGCGCTAAGGTAACTGTACTGACCATGGGCCTGCCCCAGGCAACCGATATTCTGAAGGAAGCAATCGCTATGGGTGCTGATGACGGCGTTCTGCTGAGCGACCGCGTTTTGGGCGGCAGTGATACTCTGGCAACCAGCCTTGCTTTGGCTGCTGCTGTTAAACATCTGGGCGAGTTCGACCTTGTACTCTGCGGCAAGCAGGCAGTAGACGGCGATACCGCACAGGTTGGCCCGGAAATGGCCGAGCATCTGGGAATTCCGCAGATTACCGGCGCTCTGAGCCTGAACTATGCTGACGGTAAATTTGTTGTTGTCCGTGAAAACGAAAACTACCAGCTGACTCTGGCTTGTGCTGCACCGCTGCTGGTTACCGTAACCAAATCCGAAAAAGAGCCGCGTTTTGCCAGCATTAAGGGCAAAATGAAAGCACGTAAGGCACAGATTCCTACTCTGACTGTTGCTGACCTGGATCTTGATCCTGCAACCGTAGGCCTGAAGGGCTCTCCGACTAAGGTTAAAAAAGCCTTCACCCCGACCCCGCCTGAAATCAACGGCGAAATCATTACCGAAGAAGATGCTGATGCAGCAGTAGATATGCTGTTTGAAAAGCTGGTTAAGGCAGAGGTTATTACCCGCTAAGGTGAACCATGCTGATAAAAGTAAACAGGCAGCTCTGCTGTGGCTGTGAGGAATGTGTGGCAGTCTGCCCGATGGGCGCTGCGACGCTGCGTGAGGGCAAGGCGCAGATTGATATGCAGCAGTGTGTCTGCTGCGGTGCCTGCATCCGCGAATGTCCCATGGAGGCTATAGCTATTGCCGAAACTGACGATACTGAAGATAACGAATAGGAGTGTGTAAATATGTGGGTTATTGCTGAACAGGAAAATGGTCAGCTGATGAATGTTACCTTTGAGCTGTTGGGCGCTGCCAAAGAGCTGTGTGCCAAGCTGGAGGAAAAATGCTGTGCGGTACTGGTGACCGCTGTTGCAGGCGAGCTGCCGCAGCAGCTGATTGCTGCCGGTGCTGATGTTGTTTATGTTATTGAGGATGCTAAATATGCAGATTACGATACCGAGTTATATACCGATGCTATCTGCCAGCTGTCCAAGAAATATGATCCGGCTTCCATTATGTTCGGTGCTACCGATGACGGCCGTGACCTGGCTCCGCGTGTTGCAGCACGTCTGCATACCGGCCTGTGCGCTGACTGCACTGCTCTGGATGTAACCGATGACAAGCTTGTTGCCTGGACTCGTCCCGCACTGGGTGGCAATATCTGCGCTACCATCATCTGCGACGTTAACCGTCCGCAAATGGGTACCGTTCGTCCTAAAGTATTCAAACCGGCTGAATTGGACAACACCCGCACCGGTGAGGTTATTGCCTTTGTTCCGGAAGCAGGCGCTGTAAGCCGTGTTGAACTGGTTAAAAAAGAAGCTCTGAGCAGTGAAAACGCTGTTAAGATTGATGAAGCTGATATGATCGCAGCAGGCGGCCGTGGCTTCGGCAGCAAGGAGAAATTCGACGTGCTGGAACAGCTGGCTGCTCTCTTTGAAAATTCCGCAGTAGCAGGCACCCGTGCCGCTATCGACGAAGGCTGGCTGACTCACTCCCAACAGGTCGGCCAATCCGGTAAATCCGTTACTCCGCATATCTACTTTGCCTGCGGCATCAGCGGTGCAATCCAGCATCTGTCCGGCATGAAGGACAGCGATATCATCATCGCTATCAACAAGGATGCAGAGGCACCGATTTTCACCGTTGCTCATTATGGCATCGTAGGTGATGTAAATGTAATCCTGCCGAAGCTGATTGAAAAAATCAAAGCTTACAAGGCATAATCCAATTACCTGATTTACAGGAGGCATTCTAGTATGTGGAAAACAATTTATATTGCCCACACTGAGGAACAAGCCAAAAAAATAAAGCAAATGCTGACGGAAAACGGCTTTTTGGTACAGCTGAAAAGCGCCGGCGGCAAGCATAACAAGGCTTATGAAATCTGTCTGCCGGTTTCGGAGGCAGAGGATGCCTATGAGGTTTTGTGTGAGAATAAGTTTCAGTACTGAGGAGGCGCAGTCCTGATGAAGAAAACGAAGATTATCTGTACAGTAGGTCCCAGCACGGACAATGTAGAGCTGCTGCGTAAGATGATGCTTGCAGGCATGGACTTGGCACGCTTCAACTTTTCGCACGGTAATCATGAGGACCATGGCAAAAGGCTGCAGCTGGTGCGTCAGGCAGCAGAAGAGGCCGGTAAGGTAATTGCTACGATTGCCGATACCAAGGGCCCGGAAATGCGCCTGGGCATGTTTGCTGAAAGCAAAATCGAGCTGAACGAGGGCGATGATTTCTGCCTGACTACAGAAGAATACCTGGGCGACCGCCATATGGCACACGTTAATTATGCAGGTCTGCCGCAGGAGGTAGAAATCGGCAGCAATATTCTGCTGGCCGACGGACTGCTTTCCTTAAAGGTTGTACGCATTGACGGCTGCAGAATTTATACCAAGGTGGTCAACGGCGGTGAGCTGAGCTCGCGTAAGCGCGTGGCTTGCCCCGGCATTGAGCTGAAGCTGCCATTCTTGTCGGAGCAGGACAGGGCAGATATTCTTTTTGCTGTCGAGCATGATATGGATTATATTGCGGCATCTTTTGTGCAGAAGGCCGATGATGTTATCGCTATCCGTAAGGTGCTTGAGGAAGCAGGCTCTTCTATCGGGATTATTTCCAAAATCGAGAATGAGGCCGGTGTGCAGCATATCGATGAAATTATCGGCGTATCCGACGGCATTATGGTTGCCAGAGGCGATCTGGGCGTAGAGATTCCGACCGAGGATGTACCGCTGGTACAGAAGGATATCATTGCGCGCTGCAATAAGGCGGGCAAGCCTGTTATTACGGCTACGCAGATGCTGGAAAGCATGATTAACAGCTACCGTGCAACCCGTGCCGAAGCCAGCGACGTTGCCAACTCTATTTTCGACGGCAGCGACGTTATTATGCTGAGCGGCGAAACTGCCAGCGGCAAATATCCGCTGGAGGCGGTGCAGACGATGGCCAAGATTGCCGTTCGCACGGAAAATGCGCTTGATTATGTGCATATCTTCCAAAAGAAGGGCATCAGCGAGCGCATTCATTCTACCGACGCTATCAGCCATGCTACCGTACAGATTTCTCAGGAAATAAAGGCAGATACTATTCTTACGATTACCGAATCAGGCTTTACGGCACGTATGATTGCCAAATATAAGCCTCAATGTACTGTTGTTGCTGTATCACGCTTGCCTGAGCGTGTGCGTGCGATGCAGCTTTATTGGGGTGTGCTGCCGCTTTTGGGGCCATACTCCACAAATACTGATAAAATGATTGAGCTGTCTTTGCAGTGTGCTCTGCATCACTCCGTAATTAAGGACGGCGCATCTGTTGTTATAACTGCCGGCGTGCCTATCGGTACTCCGGGCAGTACAAATCTGATTAAGGTGGTTACAGTGGGTACCAAGCTGCTCAGCGGTACCGGTATCGGCAGCAAGACTGTCACCGGCCGTATCTGCGTAGGCAGAACTGCGGCAGACTTCAAGGACAAGCTCCAAAAGGGTGATATCCTTGTAGTTGATGTGCTGAATGACGAGTTTGTACCGCAGGCTGCTGCCAAGGCAGCAGCGATTATCGCTGAAGAGGGCGGCCTGACATCCTCCACTGCTATTGTTGCCGTAACCTGCGGCCTGCCTGTTATCGTAGGCGCGGAAAAAGCAACCTCCAAGCTGGCCGACGGCCTGCTGGTAACAGTGGATCCTGTTTCCGGTGACGTCTACGAAGGCGATATTAACCTGTAGAAATATGGTAACAGAACTTATTTTAGAAACATGTATTGCTCTGCGTGACGGCAGAGAACAAAACGCCTGCACAGCTTTTTCGGGTATTATTGCTGAAGCAGCAGATAATGAAGCATTACAAGCAATCAGCTGCTGTCTGCTGGTGGCCTTACGCCACCGGCAACGGCAGCTTTTTGCGGCTTGGATGCAGGAAAGCAGGCCGCGTCTGGAGCAGCTGCTGGTCAATCCGCAGCTGGCGCATCAGGGCGGCAGCGTTCTGCTGAGGCTGACGTTTGCCGTGTGCGACAGGCGTTTGGCTGAGGTGCGTCCTATGCTCGCACTGCTGGTGCGGCGCTGGCTGCGGACGCAAGCCGACAATACTGCAATGTTGCAGGAATTTATGGGCGAATGGCTCAGTTTGGCGGCGCGTATGGCACGCAGGCGGTGGCGCGAGGAGACGGCGTTTCTGCTGCGTGAGGCCGGGCGTTGGCTTTTAAAGCAGCAGGACCTGCAACGGTTGGCGTGGAGCCTGCAGCAGCTGCAGCTGCATTTCGTCGTGTACGCACGCTGGGATGGCTTTGACAAGGCCTGCAGAATTTACAGAGAACTGACGCTTTTGTATCGCCTGCTGCTGCGGCGTGTGCCGAAGGCACCGCCTGAGCGGCATACAGCGCTTCTGCAGCTGCTTGTGCGTCACCTGCGTGATGTAACCGCTAACGTATCGCGTTCGGCGATGCTGGATGATGCTGATATCTTCCGCCAATGGTACAGCTTTTTCTGGCAGCTGACTGCCGATGACAAGAGTGCCAGGGAGGAGCTGCTGCGACTGCTGCAGCTTTCTATTACCTATTGGCAGCAGACCATGCCCAAAACCAGCCGCAAGCAGGCAGTACTCCTTAAGGATTTGCTGCAGCCGAATCTGATTGACGGGCAATACGCATTGTTATTACAAAAAATTATATAAATCCTGAAGACAGGAGGTAGAAAATATGTCAAAGATTGTCGTAGTAGGTAGCTGTAATATTGATATTACCGTTGAATGTGACCGCTGGGTGCATCCCGGAGAAACTATTTTCGGCAACCGCCTGACCGTTTCTCCCGGCGGCAAGGGTGCCAACCAGGCTGTTGCTGCAGCCCGCCTGGGAGCAGATGTTATGATGGTCGGCTGCATCGGTGATGACGTATATGGTCAGCTTGTATTGAAGGCTTTAAAGGAAAACAACGTTGATTCCACCTATGTGAAGGTGCTGCCGGGTGAAAACAGCGGTACCGCACACATTACCGTAGCGGAGGACGATAACACGATTATAGTTATCAAGGCCGCCAATGACCTGGTATCCCCGGCGTTGATTGATGAAGCGTGGGAGGACATCAGCAAGGCAGATATGGTGCTTTTGCAGCACGAAATTCCTGCTGCTACTAACGCTTATGTTATCGAAAAATGCGCAGCGCACGGTGTACCTGTGCTGCTGAACCCCGCACCTGTTGCTCCGGTGCCGCAGGCTCTGCTGGATAAGATTACTTATCTGACTCCCAACGAGCACGAGGCAGCAACATTGTTTGCCGGTAAGGGCAAGGCGGATATCCTTGACCAGAACCAGGGCAAGGTGATTATGACGCTGGGCAGCAAGGGTGTTGCCTATGCAGAAAAGGGACAGGTTATTACTGTTCCCGGCTTTAAGGTAAAGCCGGTTGACACTACGGGTGCAGGCGACACCTTTAACGGTGCCTTTGCTGTTGCCCGTGCAAATGGCAAATCCATGCAGGAAAGCATCAGCTTTGCCAATGCTGCCGCAGCTCTGTCGGTACAAAAGCTGGGAGCGCAGGGCGGTATGCCTTATTTACATGAAGTAGAGGAGATGCTTAAGTAATGCAAAAGGGTGGAATGTTAAACAGCTCTATTGCGAAGGTGCTGGCTGATTTGGGCCACACCGACACTATCGTTATCGGTGACTGCGGTCTGCCTGTGCCTGCAGGCGTGCAGAAAATCGACCTGGCTCTGAAGCCGGGAACTCCCTCCTTCCTGGAGGTTGTTGAGGAAGTAGCCAAGAATATGGTTATCGAAAAGGTAGAAATTGCAGCGGAAATGGAAGGCAGAAATCCTGCTGTCTACGGCGCTATGAAGCAGCTTTTCACCGAAGAGCAGTGGATTATCGATGCAGACCACGAAGCCTTCAAGGAGGCAACCAAGCATGCAAAATGCATTATCCGCACCGGCGAAATTACTCCTTTTGCCAATGTGATTCTGCACAGCAATGTTTTCTTTTAAAAATTAGCGTAAGGTAGGAATAAGGAAAAGTATGGAGATTGAATTAAGAAATATCCATAAGGCCTTTGGTTCTAATGAGGTGCTCAAGGGTGTTGACCTGAAGCTTAAAAGCGGTGAGGTACACGCTCTGATGGGTGAAAACGGTGCCGGCAAATCAACACTGATGAATATCCTGACGGGTATTCACAAGCAGGATAAGGGACAGATTTTTGTCGACGGCAAGGAAATCAGCTTTAAAAATCCTCTGGAGGCAGAAGCTTACGGCATCGCCTTCATCCATCAGGAGCTGAATATCTGGCCGAACCTGAGCATTCTGGAAAACCTGTTTTTGATGCACAGCGTAACCAACGGCATGGGTATCCTGGATTTTAAGGCTATGCGTGCTATGGCAGAGCAGAAATGCCGTGAAATTGAAATTGAGCTGCCACTGGATATGGAAGCCGGCGAATGTTCGGTAGGACAGCAGCAGATGACGGAAATCGTCCGTAACCTTCTGCTGGATGCCAAGGTTGTTATTATGGACGAGCCTACGGCGGCGCTGACCGAAAGAGAAACAGAAAAGCTCTTTGAGGTTATGCGCTCCCTGAAAAAACGCGGTGTAGCAATGGTGTATATTTCGCACCGTATGGAAGAGGTTACGCAGAACTGCGACACGATTACCGTTATGCGTGACGGCGTATCCGTTGCAACCAAGTCTGTTAAGGAATACAGCATGGAGCAGATTGTCCGCGATATGGTAGGACGCTCCATTACGGAATTTTATCCCGACCGCCGCAATAAGCCGGGTGAGGTGCTGCTGGAGGTCAAAAACTTTGAGCAGCCGGGAGTTTTCCATGATATTAACTTTAATCTGCGCAAGGGCGAGATTTTGGGTTTTGCCGGCCTTATGGGCAGCGGCCGTACCGAAATCATGCGCGCCGTTTTCGGCGTTGATCCTCATGCAGGCGGCGAGCTGGTTTTCAAGGGCGAGCCTTTGAAGATTACCAAGCCTGAGGATGCTATTAAGGCAGGATTGGGCTTCGTAACCGAAAACCGCAAAACCGAGGGCCTGATTCTGGACTTCTCCATTTTGCGTAACATTGCTCTGCCGAGTGTTGACAGCTTTGCCAAAAGCGGTGTCATCAATTTTAATATTCTTAATAATTTTGCCGATAAAATGGCAAAAAAGCTGGGCGTAAAGACCAGCAGCCTGGACCTTGAGGCCGGTGCGTTGTCCGGCGGTAACCAGCAGAAGGTGGTTATTGCCAAATGGGTTGGCATGCACCCGCAGGTCATTATTATGGATGAGCCTACCCGTGGTATCGACGTAGGTGCAAAACGCGATATATATGAGCTGATGAACGAGCTTACTGCAAGTGGCGTTTCGATTATTATGGTTTCTTCGGAGCTGCCGGAGGTATTGGGCATGAGCGACCGCATCGTCGTTGTCCACGAAGGCCGCATTGCCGGCGAGCTGCTGCACGATGAAGCAGACCAGGAAAAAATCATGACACTTGCAACGGGAGGGCAATAAAAATAATGGATGTAAAAGCAATCTTAAAAAAATCCGGTTCCATAATCGGACTTATTGTGTTGTTTGTGGTCATTTCCTGCCTTAACAGCAGCTTTATCGACCCCAGCAACCTGAAAAACCTGCTGCGTCAGGTTTCTATCAATGCCTTAATTTCCTTTGGCATGACCTTTGTTATCTTAACCGGCGGTATTGATTTGTCCGTCGGCAGTATTCTGGCGCTTTCCAGTGCACTCATGGGCAGCTTTATCAAGGGCGGTATGGATCCTGTATTCGGTATCGTGCTGGCCTGCCTCATCGGTGCTGTACTGGGCAGTGTCAACGGCCTGGTAATTACCTACGGCAAGGTGGCGCCCTTTATCGCAACCCTGGCGACCATGACCATTTTCCGTGGTCTGACTTTGGTATATACCAACGGCAACCCTATCAGCAGCCTGTCCGAGGATGACCGTTTCCTTGAATTCGGCCAGGGCTATGTTGCCGGTCTGCCGGTTCCTGCCATTATGATGCTGATTATGTTTTTCATTTTGTGGTTCATCCTGCACAAAACTCCGCTGGGACGCAAAACCTATGCTGTCGGCGGTAATGAGAAGGTTTCCTTCATTGCAGGTATCAAAATCAACCGCATTAAAATATTTGCTTATACCGTAACAGGTTTCCTTTGCGGTATGGCAGGCGCTATTCTTACCAGCCGTCTGAACAGTGCTCAGCCTACTGCCGGTACCGGCTATGAGCTGGATGCTATCGCAGCTGTAGTATTGGGTGGCACCAGTCTTTCTGGCGGTAAGGGCCGCATCTTCGGTACCATTATCGGTGCGCTGATTATCGGCACTCTGAACAATGGTCTGAATATCTTAAACGTATCCAGCTTTTACCAACAAGTTGTCAAAGGTATTGTAATTTTGCTGGCTGTGCTGATGGACAGAAAGAAAAACTAAGCGTGATGCGGACGTAAAGCACCATCCAGTGCTTTTCAGCCGCAGCCTGCTTAATTCAAGTTTTTGTCCGCATAGTAATTTCTAATTCCGGGAGGTATTTTCTCACATGAAAAAAATTTTATTGGTATTAACCTGCATTGTAGCAATGGCTATGATGATTGTCGGCTGCGGCGGCAGCGACAAGAAGGATGCTGCAAAAGGCAACGACAAGAAAATCACCGTTGGCTTCTCCGTATCCACTCAAAACAATCCGTTCTTCGTTTCCCTGGCTAAAGGCGTAGAAGCTAAGGCTAAGGAGCTGGGCGTAACCGTAAAGGTTGTTGACGCTCAGAACGACCCTGCAAAGCAGGCTAATGATATTGCTGACCTGCTGCAGCAAAACATCAGCGTTCTGCTGGTTAACCCTGTTGACTCTGATGCAATTTCTACATCCGTAAAGGCTGCCAACAAGGCTAACATCCCTGTTATCTGCCTCGACCGCAGTGCTAACCAGGGTGATGTAGCATGCTTGGTTGCTTCCGATAACGTAAAGGGCGGCGAAATGGCTGCTGATTACATTATCAAAAAGCTGGGCGAAAAGGTTAAGGTTGCTGAGCTGGAGGGTATCCCCGGTGCCAGCGCTTCCCGTGAACGCGGTGAAGGCTTCCACAAGCTGGCTGACAGCAAGCTGACCGTTGTTGCTAAACAGACTGCTGAATTTGACCGCAGCAAGGGCCTGACTGTAGCAGAAAACATGCTGCAGGCTAACCCGGATATCAAAGCTATTTTCGCTCAGAACGACGAAATGGCTTTGGGTGCAATCGAAGCTGCTAAGAGTGCCGGCAAGCAAATCTTCATCGTTGGCTTTGACGGTACTGCTGACGGCGTAAAGGCTGTAGAAAGCGGCGCTATGAGCGCTACTATCGCTCAACAGCCGGAAATCATGGGCCAGCAAGGTCTGGAAGTAGCTGTTAAAGCTGCTAAAGGCGAAAAAGTAGAAGCTAAGATTTCTGCTCCGCTGAAGCTCATCGAAAAGAAATAATAGCCGCTTAATTTATATTAACCTGACAACTTGAAGCAATAATGCCTCTGCGCGTTCGCGTGGGGGCATTTTGTTATGGTGAAAGCTAATAGTAACGATACATTTTTCTGCGCGGTGTTTACAAAATTATTTGCCGCACTTGACAAACAGCGCTGCATTTTATATACTAACAGTTAAGCAAAGAAGAAGAGTAGTAATCTGCAAACTCAGCGAGCCGTGACAGTGTAAGGCGGCAAAGGCGGATGAAGGCGCTTTGGAGCTGTAATAGTATATTGATTGAGGCGGGCTGCAGTTATTGCAGTCAAGCAGGGTGGAACCGCGGAGTTTGAGCTGTATGCACTCCGTCCCTGTAACATATAAGTTACGGGGACGCGGGTGCTTTTTTGTTTTTTCGGACAAAGCTGCTGCTGCCGTCTTTGTAACAAATATAGGAGGTAAAACATGGATTTTCAGACAATTATTTTGAAGCTGCAAAAATTCTGGGCAGGCCAAAACTGCATTATGGCACAGCCCTATGACATCGAAAAAGGCGCAGGCACAATGAACCCGTCTACCTTTTTACGCGTACTCGGACCTGAGCCCTGGCGTGTGGCTTATGTAGAGCCTTCCCGCCGCCCGGCAGACGGCCGTTACGGTGATAACCCGAACCGTCTGTTCCAGCATCATCAGTTCCAGGTTATCGTAAAGCCCTCTCCGGAAAACATTCAGGAGCTGTACCTGCAGAGCCTGGCTGAGCTCGGCATTCATCAGGAGGAGCATGATATCCGCTTTGTAGAGGATAACTGGGAATCTCCGACTCTGGGCGCTTGGGGCCTTGGCTGGGAGGTTTGGCTGGATGGTATGGAAATCACCCAGTTCACTTACTTCCAACAGGTAGGCAGCATTGACGTTAAGCCTGTAACCGTTGAAATCACGTACGGCCTGGAGCGTCTGGCTATGTATATCCAGGGCGTAGAAAACGTATTCGATATCCAATGGGTTGGCGACATCACCTACGGTGACGTTTTCCACACCAACGAGGTAGAGCAATCCTTCTACAACTTCCAGGTAGCAGACACCGCGCTGCTGTTTGACCTGTTCGACAAATATGAAGCAGAAGCTAAGCGCGTTATCGAGCTTGGTTATATCCGTCCTGCTTATGACTATGTTCTGAAATGCTCCCATGCATTCAACCTGCTGGATTCCCGCGGAGCAATCAGCGTAAGTGAACGTACTGCCTACATCGGCCGTGTACGTGCGATGGCCCGCCTGTGTGCAAAGGCTTATGTAGCACAACGTGAAGAAATGGGCTTCCCGCTGCTCAAGAAAGGGGAGAATAAATAATGGAAAAATTACTTTTTGAAATCGGTACAGAAGAGATTCCTGCGAAATTTATGCCTGCCATTCTGGCACAATTAAAGGATTTGGCAGAAAAGAAAATGACTGAGCTGCGCATTCCCTTCGAAGCAGTTAAAACCTATGGCACTCCCCGTCGCATGACCTTCATTGCCAGCGGTGTTGCCGAGGCTCAGGAGGACAGCACTGTTGAGGCTAAAGGTCCTTCCGCAAAAATCGCTTTCGTAAGCGGCGCTCCTTCCAAAGCAGCTATCGGCTTTGCTCGCGGCCAAGGCGTTGACGTAAAAGAGCTCGTTGTTCGCGATGATTATGTATATGCTGTTAAGCATCTGGCAGGCCAACCGGTTAAGGATTTGCTGCCGGGCCTGCTGACTGATATCCTCACCAGCCTGAACTTCCCGAAAAACATGCGTTGGGCAGATCATGAATTTAAATTCGTCCGTCCGATTCGTTGGCTGGTTGCACTGTTTGGCGATGAAGTTATCCCTGTTGAAATCACCGGCGTAAAATCCGGCAAATTCAGCCGCGGTCACCGCTTCCTGCGTCCTTCCGCACTGGATAACGCTAAAGCTCATGAGTCCATCGGCGATGCTGCCAAGGCTTTGTTCGACACCGTAAAGAGCAAGGCTAAGAACGCAGTAGCTTCCGCTGCTATCGGCACCATCGGCGCTGTAGAAATCCCTGATGCTGATTCCTATGAAAAGGTTATGTATGACAACTATGTAATGGTTGACCAGGACGCTCGCCGTGAGCTGATTCGTCAACAGGTTACTGACCTGGCAATTGCCGAAGGCGGTCATGCAGAAATCAATGAAGACCTGCTGGAGGAAGTAAACTATCTGGTAGAATGGCCGACTGCTCTGTGTGGCAAATTCGAAGAGAAATTCCTTGCTCTGCCGAAGGAATGTATCATCACCCCGATGCGTGAGCATCAGCGTTACTTCCCGGTACTGGCAGAGGACGGCTCCCTGCTGAACAAGTTCATCACCGTCCGCAACGGCGGCAAGGAGCATCTGGAAATTGTTGCTCACGGTAACGAGCGTGTACTGCGTGCACGTCTGAGCGACGCTGAATTCTTCTTCAACGAAGACAGAAAACAAACTTTGGCTGACCGTCTGGAAAAACTCAAAACCGTTTCCTTCCAGGAAGGCCTGGGTAATATGAACGATAAGAGCAAACGTCTGGTACAGGCTGTTGATATGCTGGCTATGGCTATCAATGCCAAGGTTGATAAAGAAAAGCTGGAGCGCACCGCTCTGCTGTGCAAATGCGACCTGGTAACCGGCATGGTTATTGAATTCACCGAGCTGCAGGGCGTTATGGGCCGCGAATATGCTAAGCTCGACGGTGAAGCTCCTGAGGTTGCATTGGGTATTTACGAGCATTATCTGCCGCGCTTTGCCGGTGACGAGCTGCCGACTACCGATATCGGCCGTCTGACCGGTATTGCCGATAAGCTGGACAACATCTGCGCTACCTTCAGCCGCGGTCTGGCTCCGACCGGCTCCCAGGATCCGTACGCACTGCGCCGTCAGGCTCTGGGCATCATCAACATTTTGCTAGACGGCAACTACCATGTATCTCTGTACAAGGTTATCGCCGGTGCTCTGTACCTGCTGAACATCCCGGCAGAGGATACCAAAAAGCTCGTACCGCAAATTGCTGAGTTCATGAAACAACGTCTGCGCAATATGCTGATGGATCAGGGCATCCGTTATGACGTAGTTGACGCAGTTCTGGCTGACCAGATGAACGACGATTTCACTGATCTTGTTGCCCGTGCTAAGGCTCTGAACAGCTTTGTTGCTTCCGCAGAGGCTCCGGCACTGATTCAGGCTGCAACCCGTGTTGCTAACCTGTGCAAGAAGATTGAAGAAGAATCCGCTATCAACCCGCAGCTCTTCGCTGTAGAGGCTGAAGGCGCTCTGCACAATGCTGCTATGGCAGCCAGCAAGGAAGTGCTGGTTGCAGCAACTAAGTATGACTATGCTGCAGTTATGGCTGAAGCAGTTAAGCTGGTTGACCCGATCAACAAATTCTTCGAAGACGTTATGGTTATGGACGAGGACGTTCGCGTGAAGAACAACCGTCTGGCACTCTTGGCAGCAGTTAAGGATATTACCCATGCTGTAGGTGACCTGAGCGTTATCGTACAATAATAAAAACTAAGGAGATTAGTCTAATGGAACAATTTAATGCAGAAGCAAAAGCACTTGTAGAAATGCAGAACGAATACGTTTTGCTCACCGGCAAAAACCCCAGCGAAATGTGCCACGATGATTTCATCCGCGCAGAAGAGCTGAACGTACAGATTAAGGACGCAACCAAGGTTATGGCTGCGTTGGCAATCGAATTTGCCGGCTACAAAAAAGACGAAAAAGGCCTGTGGGTTGAAAAATAATTCTCTCGCTGTGCTTTTTAACAGCCTTTGGGGCTTAAGACCATAAGCCTCGCGTGATTGTTTTTGTAATTTAACCGGTCTCTGATATGCGATTACATATAGCTGTCGGAGGCCGGTTTTATTTTTTAGCTTTTTGAGTAATAAAAAAGTATCGGAGCCCCTGACCGTTATCGGTCGGGACTCCGACACTGAGAAAAGAAGTGTTTTATGAACGTAAGGCGACAGATGTTACAGCTTTGCCGTCCACAATCCGTGCAGATTGCAATAAGCATAAGCGGCGAGCGGAGCTGCACCCTCGGCAAGAGCGAAAACAGCCTCCGGCTTGTCACCGGGCTTTAAGATATAGCGCTGACCGCCATGAGTTGTCTGCAGATAAATCCATTGGATGTAGTGCTTTTCAATCATGGGATGCTCCACGCTGCCTACAGCTACACGAACCGTGCTGCCATCAACAGTAATAACCGGCACATGCTTTTCCTGCGCTGCGTCTTCGGTGTTGGCAACAAGCTCCTGCATGGGCTTGCCGCAGCAGAAAAGCTCGCCGCCGCCGTCCTGAATCAGGCCGACGATATTACCGCAAATACTGCATTTCAAAAATTTTACTGCCATTGTGCATCGCTCCTTTCGCAAAATAAAACCTTTATAGACCCGGAAACTCAATGTCCCTAACTTAATTATAGCTTATGTTATATGCAAAGTATATAGCTTTACAGAAAATGTTGCACACTTCTCACAATTACAGGAAAGATGCAAAGTGATATTTTGGCGTTATGTAGGCTGCGGAATTGATGTAAAGCATTATCTTAGCGTGCTGCTGTTTCTTTGCAGGCTGTTTTTGTGATATAATTAGATATATATACAATAAAATCGAAAAGGTCAGGTGGAAATATATGAAGCAGATAATTCCTGTAAAACAGGGTGATAATATTACATTAACGATTAATGGTCTCGGCAGCAGCGGCGAGGGCGTAGGCAAGTATGAAGGCTTTACAGTCTTTGTCAAAGGCGCGCTGCCGGAGGAAGAGGTGCGCGTAACTATTACGCTGGTGAAGAAAAGCTATGCAGTTGGTGCGCTGGAGAAGATTGTCAAAGCATCTGCCGAGCGTGTGGAGCCTGCGTGTCCGGTGTATAAGGAATGCGGCGGCTGCCAGCTGCAGCATTTGAGCTACAAGGGACAGCTGGAATGCAAGCGTCAGCAGGTGCAGGATGCGCTCACCAGAATCGGACATCTTAATTTAGAAGCATTGCCGGTGTTGGGGGCGGCGGAGCCGTGGAGCTACCGCAATAAGATGCAGTTCCCGGCGGCAGCGGACGCTGAAGGAGTGCTGCATATAGGCTGTTATGCGACGGCAACGCACAGCGTTGTAGATACGGATGCCTGCATGATTTCCAAAGAGGCGAACAATGCGATTATGAAAACGGTGCGCACCTGGATGCAGCATTATAACATCAGCGCCTATGACGAAAAGACAGGCAAGGGACTCGTGCGCCATATTATGGGACGCGTGGGTGTGCATAGCGGCGAGGTGATGGCGGTTATTATTACCTCCGGCTATGACATTCCGCATCGTGGTGTGCTTATTGAATGGCTGAAACGCTATGTTCCGGGACTTGTGAGCGTAGTGCAGAATATCAACAAAAAACAGACGAACGTGGTCATGGGCAGCAAAACCCGTGTGCTGTACGGACCGGAATCGATTAAGGACAGCCTGGGAAGCTTGAGCTTTCATATTTCTGCACAGGCCTTCTTCCAGGTGAACAGCGAGCAGGCTGAAAAGCTGTATAACAAAGCGTTGGAGTTTGCGGCGCTGAGCGGTAAGGAAACCGTGGTGGACGTTTACTGTGGTACCGGTACAATCTCCCTGTATCTTGCGCGCCATGCCAAACAGGTTTACGGTATCGAGATTGTGGCGCCTGCGATTGAAAACGCCAAGAAAAACGCTGAGGAAAATAAATGCGCTAATGCGGAATTTATCTGCGGCGATGCAGCGGTAGAGCTGCCGAAGCTGTTGGCCGGCGGCGTGCGTCCGGATGTTGTTGTGGTGGATCCTCCGCGTGCGGGCTGCGAGCAGAAGGTGCTGGCTGCGATTGCTGAGGTGCAGCCTGAGCGCGTTGTCTATGTGTCCTGCAATCCTGCGTCCTTGGCGCGTGATCAGGCGTTTATGGAGCAGCATGGGTATAAGGCGATTGTGGCGCAGCCGGTGGATATGTTCCCGATGACGAGCCATGTTGAGTGCGTCACCCTGCTCACTAGGAGCTGAGCGACGCGGTGAGCAGTTGGTGCGCGCCATGCGATAGCCGTCCGAGAATGCGAGCGTGAGCGAAGCGTGATTGGGGTCGGCGAAGCACTGAAACTGTGGTGCTCTTAAACCGCATGAATACGGCATTTTAAGGGTTTTGAATGGCCACAATTTAACAGCAAAATAGAAAGCGCTCAGACAACAATCATTTGCTGTCTGGGTGCTTTTGTTTAAGATAGACACTTATTGTCACTTTAATGTTGTAAAATAAATCTGATGCAGGTCTAAAAAAGCAACACTGAATCTAAACAAATTATTGCATAAGAGGTGAAAGGGGTAATGGTTACATTTAAATTAGTAGAAGAAACAGACGAGTATTTACTTTATTGGTATTACGCTGAAGGCAATGAAAGCCTGAAACCGGGAATAATCATCGTTGATAAAATTAACGGTAAGATTGATATTACAGAGCTTGCCGAGGATGATTGGGAACGTGATATATCTGTTGAAGAGCTAAATGAATTAGCTGAATCAGTCAATAGGGAGATACGTGAAGAAGGAGGAACGGATTTTTTGGAGCTTGCAACGGAACCGGAGCATAGCGTATTTTTTGGAGACCATGCAGTCAATGCAATTTGGGATAAATTGCGTGAAGGAATTGTTCCGAAAAAAGGAGCGCGGGCTTGGTATTGACGAAGCGTTGAAGCAGTGGTTTTGCTCTATTTTGAATAGGGAAGGAAAATTTTATCCTAGCTGACAGCATAAAAGCATAATAGCATTACAAGGCGTTCTACATGATTGCGGTAGAACGTCTTATTCTTCAAGAAAGATTAGAGAATTTTTATACTATTCTTGACATTATCGCAATTATCTGATAATATAAGACCGTAAGATTTTGCACGCCTGCCCAGAGTACGGTCGTCGCAGCGTCATTGAGAACGCCTTATGTATTATTGAAGTAGTACATAGGGCGTTTTTTGTTAAGAAGAAGGGAGTTGAAGTAATGCAGACAAATGAAGCAAGTCAAGAAAGTGAAATTAAGCAGGTTATCCGCAGCCTTTGCATGATGAACAACAGGTTTATGAATTTTATGCTTGATGACAACAAAGAAGCAGCGCAGGTTTTCTTGCGCGTAATCCTGGAAGATGATAAAATTAAGGTAAGAAATGTCAGGATACAGAGCTTTATCCAAAACATTTATGGACATTCTTCGCAGTTGGATATCCTGGCGCAGGATAGCGAGGGACGCTATTTCAACGTAGAGGTGCAAAGAAGCGATGAAGGCGCTCCGGCAAGACGCGCCAGATTTTACAGCAGTATACTAGATACGCACTTCCTGCAACCAAGTAAGCTTTACGAAGAGCTGCCGGATACTTACGTAATTTTTATTACAGAGAATGATGTCTTGCGCGATAATCTGCCTTTGTATAATATAAGACGCAGAATAGATGAAAATGCGAAATGCTTTGAAGATGGTTCGCATATCATTTATGTCAACAGCCAGCGTCGAGATGATACAGCGCTTGGTAAACTGATGCAGGATTTATATTGTACAGAGCCAAAGAATCTGCATTACCAAGAATTTACCGAGCGCATGGAGTTTTTGAAATACAGCAAGGAAGGTGAAGAAAAAATGACTGATGTAATTGAAGAATATGCTGCAAGAAAGGCAGAAGCAGCAGCGAAGGCAGTTGAAGAAAAAATGACTGACGTGATTGAAGAATATGCTGCAAGAAAGGCAGAAGCAGTAGCGAAAGAAGCTAGTGAAAAAGCACAGGCACGTAACATTGAATTAGCCAAAGACCTTTTGAGTGAAGGGGAAAGCATCGAAAGAACTGTACGTCTTTCAAAGCTTTCGGAAGCAGAAGTACGTGAGCTGGCATCCAAGCTGACAGCATAACAGTAAAATAGCATAAAGCTGCAAAAGGCGTTCTGCCAAACTTTGGTAGAACGCCTTATTTTATATACATGATATACACACCCTCCGCACCCCTGCCGATTTATCTTCTCCATGATTTATGCTATAATAAACTACAAGTATGTTTGCAGGAGGTTGCCATGTTTGCTGTTAATGTTGCAATAAATTTACCGGTAAAAAATTTATTCCGTCAGTTTACATACAGTGTGCCGGAAGCGCTGCAGTTTATAGACAGCGGCTGGCGTGTAGTTGTTCCCTTCAGCGGCCAGAAGGTGGAAGGCTTTGTGGTAGAGCGTGTGCCGCTGCCTAGTGATGAAGTGCTGAGAAGTAAGCTGAAGCCGGTGGAGGCAGCTTTAGGCGATACGCCTTGGTTTGATGAGGAAATGCTGGCTACTGCTAAATGGATGGCAGATTATTATATGTGTTCGCTGGCAGAGGCGATGCGCCTTTTCGTGCCGGGAAAATCGAGCATTAAGCGGCGTGCCGTGCGTGATGCGCAGGGGCGTCTGCTTTATTATGTTTATAATGAGCGTTTGCAGGAAAAAACTGTGTTGGCTTACCGCATCAATGCCGCAGGCAGGCAGGTGTTGGCTGAAGGAACGCTTGCCAAACGTGCCAAGGGGCAGCATGCTGCGCTGGGCGTACTGGCGCAGGCTGCGGGAGCACTTAGCGTAAGCGAGCTGGCGCAGCAGGGTGTGAGCTCCGCTGTGGCGCGCGCATTAGCGCAAAACGGTTTGACGGACGCAGTGCAGAAGCGTGTGCTGCGCAACAGCTACAACACGGTGCAGGAGCGTGGCGAAAGCCTGCAGCTGACGGCGGAGCAGCAGGATGCTGCGGCAAAGATTAATCAGGCGATAGATGCGCAACGTGCGCAGTCGTTTTTGCTGCAGGGAATTACCGGCAGCGGCAAGACGGAGGTTTATCTGCGCGCGGCGGCTCATGCTGTGGATGCAGGCTGGCAGGTGCTGATGCTGGTGCCGGAAATTGCGCTTACAGCACAGCTGGTGAAGCGCTTTCAGGCGTGGTTCGGCAGCGAAATTGCTGTAGCGCACAGTAAGCTTTCACAGAACGAAAGAGGCGATGTGTGGTACCGCATGCGCACAGGCAAGGCAAGGGTGCTGATCGGGGTGCGCAGTGCCGTGTTCGCTCCGTTTGAAAAGCTGGGACTGGTGATTGTCGACGAGGAGCACGAGGGCAGCTACAAGGAGGAGGACCATCGTCCGCATTACAATGCACGTGATGTTGCCCGCACCCGCTGCCGCCTGACCGGTGCAGCTTTGGTGCTTGGCAGTGCTACGCCGGATTTATGCACGTATTATAAGGCACTGCAGGGCGAATGTACACATTTGCATCTTACGTCACGTCCTAATGGTGCTGCTTTGCCAAAGGTTGAGATCGTGGATATGCGCAAGGAACTGGAGGCGCGCAATTTCAGCGTGCTGTCGCGCGCGCTGCAGCAGGCATTGGTGATGACGGCGGCGGCGGGGGAGCAGGCGATTGTCCTCTTGAATCGTCGTGGCTATTCTACCTTTGTGATGTGCCGTGACTGCGGTCAGACGATTACCTGTCCGCATTGCGCCGTAGCAATGGTTTACCATAAGAAGAACGAGGATTTGCGCTGCCATTACTGCGGTAATACGATGCCGCTGCCGCAGAAATGCCCAAACTGTCACAGCCGCCGCATCAAGTATTTCGGCAGTGGTACGCAGAAGGCTGAAGAACAGCTGCAGCAGCTGCCGGAGGTGCGTGTGCTGCGCATGGATCAGGATTCGACTGTGGCGAAGTTTGCGCATGCCGATATTTTGCGGCGTTTTGCAGGTGGTGCGGCCAATGTGCTGATTGGCACGCAGATGGTGGCAAAGGGACACGATATACCTAATGTAACGCTGGTGGGAGTGCTGGCGGCGGACAGTACGCTGCATCTGCCGGATTACAGAGCGTCGGAACGTGCCTTTTCGCTGCTGACGCAGGCAGCGGGGCGTGCGGGACGCGGTGACAGGCCGGGGCATGTAATCTTCCAAACCTATGATCCAGATAATCCGATTCTGAAGCTGGCGGTGACGCAGGATTACGACACCTTTGCCAAGCGCGAGCTGCAGGAACGCCAAAATTATTTTTATCCGCCGTTCGCCCAGATGCTTAAGCTGCAGGTGGTGGATAAAGATGAGGGAGCAGGACTGGCATTGGCGCAGCAGGTTGTCTTTTATCTGCAGAGCTTGAAGCTGCAAGGAAAGCTGGAGGATTTGCTGATTGCAGGACCGTTCCCCTCGCTGGTGGCGAAGGCCTATGATATGTACCGCTTCAATGTGCTGTTGAAGGCGCAGAATTTGAAGGAAACAAAGGAAGCGCTGCTGAACAGCGAGTTTAAGGAAAAGCCGAACCTGTACTTTAATGTTGATCCTGTAAGTGTAATTTAAAGTGATAAATGATTGTATAAAAACAGAGTTTGTGTTACAATATAGGAAATTTAACACTGCTAATACCGGTAGAATGTTGCAAAAAATCTGCCGATGTCAGCAAATTGATTAATGGGAGTAATTGTTTATGAGCATGCAGATGGAATTTATCAAGGTGCTGCCGTCGCCGCAGGCCTTAATGGAGGATTATCCGGTAAGTAAGGCTTCTAAGCTGCTGAAGCTGCAGCGTGACGAGGCTATAAAGAATATTTTTACAGGCAAGGATGACCGCTTTTTGCTGGTTATCGGTCCTTGCTCCAGCGATAACGAGGACGCTGTGCTGGACTATGTTTATCGTCTGGCCAAGCTGCAGGAAAAGGTACAGGATAAAATTTTTATCGTTCCTCGTCTGTACACCAACAAGCCGCGTACTATCGGCGTAGGCTATAAGGGTATGTTGCATCAGCCTTCTCCCGAGGGTGAGGAGGATATGCTGGGCGGTATTATCGCCATCCGCAAAATGAACGTGCGCGTGGTAGAAGAAACCGGTCTGACCGGTGCGGAGGAAATTCTCTATCCCGAGGTTTTCCGCTATCTGTCCGATTTGCTGAGCTATGCCGCAGTTGGCGCGCGCTCCAGCGAGGACCAGCTCCACCGTATGATTGCCAGCGGCGTAGGCATTCCCGTAGGCATGAAGAATCCTACCAGCGGCGATTTGTCCGTTATGCTCAACAGTGTGGCGGCAGCGCAGCATGAGCAGGAATTCCTATTCCGTGGCTGGGAGGTACGCACCAAGGGTAATCCGCTGGCGCATTCCATTCTGCGCGGCTATGTTGACCCCATCGGCAACAGCTTCCCCAATTACCATTATGAGGTGCTGAAAATCGTTATTGATATGTATGCAGAACGTCAGCTGCAGAACCCGGCAATTATTGTGGATACCAACCACGCTAACTCCGGCAAAAAATATCTGGAGCAAATCCGCATTGCGAAGGATATCGTGCATTCCCGTAAGCTGAACGCTGATATTAACAGAATCGTCAAGGGCCTGATGATTGAAAGCTATATCGAGGACGGTGCTCAGGGCGTGCATGACGGCATTTACGGCAAATCTATTACAGACCCCTGCCTGGGCTGGGAAAAAACGGAAAGATTGCTGCTTGACCTGGCGGAAGAATTGTAAACTGATAAGTATGAGCTGCTGCGGCGAAGGCTGCAGCAGTTTTTTTGCATGCAAAAAAGACCGCCTGCTTCAGCGGGCGGCCTCTAAACATTCTCAGCTATTAAAATGTTTCCAGCAGCTTGTAGCCACGACCGATGAGGAAGGTGGCAGTTTCCGGCTCGTTGGTTTTAAAAACTACTACTGGTTTAACATTGTCGCGGTTAAAGGAAATATACAGATAGGAAATGTCGATGTTGGCACCGTGAATAGCGGCAAGAATTCCGTCCAGATAACCCGGAGTATCGTTCATCTCTACGGCAATAACCTTGTCCTGACGGCATTGGTAGCCTTCTGCCTTCAGCACCTCGATAGCAGTTTCTGCCTTGTCCACAATCAGGCGCACGATGCCGAATTCCGCACTGTCATTGGCCAGCATGGTGTAAATATTGATATTGGCTTTAGCGAGAATGGTAGTGATTTTGAACAAACCACCCTCATTGTTTTCGGTGAATAAAGAAACCTGGTTCAGCATATGTAAAAATCCTCCCTAAATTATCATAAAGCGGGCTGTACTGTTGTCAGTTTTTGCTTGCTTAATAAAAGATTATAGCACAAAATTTGATGAGAAGAAAGAGGCTTTTGTAAAGTTATCTTTGCCTGACGCAAGCTATTGTGAAGTGAAAGAGGACAAAAATAATATTTGTTTTTGTTTTGAAAGAAGCAAATAACAGGTTTTTGGGTTAAGGTTGATGCTTGCTAACCATTTTAATCTTTAGCGTAAATGTTTCTGTAGACTTCTGGTTGAAACGAATAAAGATTTCAAATTACTTGATTTTTCGTATGAAAGTGCTATAATAATTCTTGCAATATATGAACAAACATCGAAGTGTTTGCAAAAAGGCGGAGGTTGATAATATGGGTATGAAGAAATTATTAGCAGTGTTATTCTCGGCTTTACTGCTTGTAGGCGTTGCAGGCTGCGGCGGCAACAATGCGCAACAGGGCGCGGTGACACAAAAGGTTATGAACGCCAAAACTAAGCAGGATTTTGAGCCTGTAACAGAAATTAAGGAAGGACGCAAAAATGTCTATGCTGTGCTCAAGGTTATGAAGGGTAACTACTGGGAAGAAGTTATCCGCGGTATTAAAGACGGCGCAGCCAAGGCTGACGTTAACGTTTATGTCGGCGGCGTTATGAAGGACGGCGACTGGGAGCTGCAGCGCGATATGGTCAAGGAGCTTCCCGGCAAAAAAGCAGATGCAGTAATTCTTGCTCCGGCGGACAGCTCCAATATGACGGCAAGTGCGAAAACACTGCGTGAGCAGAAGCTGCCGGTATTTTTGGTTGATACTGCACTCAGCAGCAATGATTATGATGCAGCCTTCCTTACCAACAATCTTGAAGCCGGTGCTGAGGTTTGTCAGCAAATGGTGGAGCAGATGAAGGCTAACGGCGTTAAGGAATCCGAGGAGGCAACAGTTTTGGTACATGTCAGCACCTTGGCCAGCACCACGATTGCCGACCGTCTGAACAGCATTATGGCAAACTGGGGGAAATTTGCTCCTGCAAGCTGGAAAATAGAACATGATTATATTATTAACTACGGTGATGAAGCGGGCGCAGTTAAGCTGGTTACCGAAAAAATCAAAAATACTCATAATGTTAAAGGCATTATTGCCTGCAACAACGGTTCCACTAATGCGACCGTGGAAGCTGTAATGGCTGCAGGCCGCAAGGATATTGCCGTTACCGGCTTTGACCTTGGCAAAAAGACTTTGCTGGGCCTGGAGGACAAGAACTATAGTATTGCCGTTGCCGTACAGAATCAGTACAAAATGGGCTACGAGGCTGTGATGGCTGCCGCTGCTGCAGCAAAAGATGGCAGCAAGCCTGCACAGAAGCTGGTAAATACCGGTATTCGTATGGCAGATAAAAACAATTACAAAAAATAAATAACCAAAAAGCTTAAGAGCCTTCTGCTTCTGACGGGAAATCCGCCTGATCCAGAAGGCTTTTGCAGTATTTGCTTAAATATATGAGGAAGCCTGTGCAGAGAATTTGTTTTTTCCTGTAGTAATGTGTTATAATGAACTATTGGAATAGATACAAGGAGGAACAAAAATGGCTAAGTTAAAAATAGTGATTGCCGGCGCTCCGGTGCTGCGTGAGGTGGCTCAACCGGTAGAGCGTATAGATAAAAAATTGCAGCGTCTGCTGCGCGATATGGCAGAAACAATGTATGCGGCCGACGGCGTAGGCCTGGCAGCACCGCAGGTGGGTGTAAGCAAGCGCGTAGTAGTTATTGACGTAGGCGAAGGCCTGTACGAGCTGATTAACCCTGAGATTGTTAAACGTGAGGGCAAGGTACTGGGCAGCGAAGGCTGTCTTTCCGTGCCTGATTACGAAGGCGAGGTAGAACGCTCCGAATATGTGGAATGCGAATTCACCGACAAAACCGGTCAACGCATGCTGCTTTCCGCAAGTGGTCTGCTGGCTATCTGCATTCAGCATGAGCTGGACCATCTGGACGGCATTCTGTTCATCGACAAGGCTAAAACCATTTCGCCTAAGCAGAAGGAAAATCCCGAGGATGCTGTAAGATAAATCCTGAGCGGGATATGAAAAAAAGATATACGGAGGAAAACAAATGCGTATAGTATTTATGGGAACACCGGATTTCGCAGTAGGCAGCCTGCAGGCGCTGTGCGAAAGCGGTAAGCATGAAATTCTTGCGGTAGTAACTCAGCCGGATCGTCCTAAGGGACGCGGCAACAAGCTGCTGCAAACACCGGTTAAAGAATATGCGTTGGCGCAGGGACTGACTGTTTACCAGCCGCAAAAGGTAAAAACTCCTGAATTTGTTGAGCTGCTGCACGAGCTGCAGCCGGAGCTGATTGTCGTAGCTGCCTTCGGTCAGTTCTTGAGCAAGGAAATTCTGGAGCTGCCGAAATACGGCTGCATCAACGTACACGCTTCCCTGCTGCCGAAGTATCGCGGTGCGGCACCGATTCAGTACGCCATCATCAAGGGCGAAAAGGAATCAGGCGTAACGATTATGCAGATGGATATTGGCATGGATACCGGCGCTATGCTGGATAAGGTAGTGGTGCCTATTGCTGAAAACACCACGATGGGCGAGCTGCATGACGCTCTGCGTGAGCAGGGTGCAGCGCTGCTGCTCGAGGTTATTGACAAAATTGCTGCAGGTACCGCTGTGGCAGAACCGCAGGATAACGAACAGGCCACCTATGCGACACTTCTCGACCGCAGCATGGAGCATATCGACTGGAGTAAAACGGCGCAGGAGGTACACAACCTTATCCGTGGCTTTAACCCTGCACCCAGCACCTTTACCAAGCTGCCGAACGGCAAGAGCTTGAAAATCTGGGGCAGCAAAATGACTGACAAAAGCAGCGCTGCTGCTGCCGGTACCGTTATCGAAACCGGCAAGCACAGCTTCTTTGTAGCTTGCGGTGAGGGCGTACTGGAAATCATCGAGGTACAGCCCGAATCCAAAAAACGTATGCCGGCGCAGGTTTTCCTGAACGGCCGCGGCGTACAGGAGGGCGACCTGCTTGCCTGAAGCAGGCTGTGATTTGAAGGAGTAATCTTTTAATGAACGAAGACAGTGTATTTAAGCCCAAAAAACGTATATTTATGGCTCTGACCTCCATAAGCGCCATTTTAGGTGCGCTGATGTTTTATGTGGTCTGGAAGGTAACCTTTCCGGGACTTTATGAAATCAGCAGATTTTTGCCGATAGTCTTCGGCTTTTTCGGCGTACTTATAGTGTTGGCGATGCTCAGCGGCGTGCTGGGAATTGTTATGGCGCTGTTGGGAATACCGGTACTCAAGATTTTGTATTTTTGGGCGTGGAAGGCAATTAATATTCTTTTCCCCTTTGCGGTAGTACTGGGACGCTTGTTCAACATTCCCCGTGACCGCATCGAGCAGTCCTTTATCGAGGTCAGCAACAATCTGGTGCTGCAGCATAAGGTGAAGGTGCCTGCTAACCGAATTATGATTTTAACACCGCATTGTATCCAGCTGGATACCTGCGTACATAAGATAACCCGTAATGTAGAGAACTGCCGTCAGTGCGGACGCTGCAGTGTAGGTGCTATGCTAGGGTTGGCGCACAAGTACGGCTGCCATTTTGCCGTGGCTACAGGCGGTACGCTGGCAAGGCAGATGGTTAAGCAGGCAAGACCAAAGGCTATTGTGGCTGTGGCCTGCGAGCGTGATCTGACCAGCGGCATTCAGGACGTGTTCCCGCTGCCGGTGCTGGGCGTTTTAAACGAGCGTCCCTTTGGTCCCTGCTTTAATACGCGGGTAGATATTGATAAGCTGGAAGCAGCAATTTTAGCATTTATGGAAGATGATGAGGAAGAAACAAAGCATGCGGAAGGAACAAAAAGCAAATTATCCTGAGAGCGCCCGCGGAGCAGCGGCGCTTTTGGTGCGTATGGTGCTGGAGGACGGCGCTTATACGAATATCGCGCTGAACCAGTATCTGCGCGGCAGCAGATTGAGTGACCTTGACAGAAGGCTGGCAACGGAGCTGGTCTACGGCACTGTAAAGGCCAGCGGTACGCTGGACTGGTATCTGGCGCAGTGCGTTAGCCGTCCGCTGGACAAGGTGGCCGGTGATATTCTGGCGATACTGCGCATCAGTACCTACCAGCTGCTGTATATGACGCGTATTCCTGCGTCGGCGGCAGTAAACGAGGCTGTAAAGCTGGCACGCTCGGTGAGCCATGAGGGCAGTGCCAAGTTCGTCAACGGCGTTCTGCGCGGTTTGCTGCGTAAGCAGGAGGCAGGCGCGTTCGTCCTGCCCGATGCCGAAAAGCAGGATGCCGATTATCTGTCACTGAAATACTACCATCCGCGCTGGCTGGTGAAGCGCTGGCTGGGACCATGGGGACGCGGCGGCACCGAACGTCTGCTGGCGTTTGATAACACGGCTGCGCCGGTTTGCCTGCGTGCCAATACGCTGGTGACTACGCGCGATAAGCTGTTGGCGGATTTGACGGAAATGGGTGCGCAGGTGCGTGCTTCCGAATGGAGTCCCTACGGAATTGTGGCAGAGCATCTGCCGTCGCTGCATACACTTTTGGCGGCACTGCCGCAGCATTTTTATATTCAGGACGAAAGCTCCATGCTGGTAGCGCCGGTGCTGGCACCGCAGCCCGGAATGCGCGTGCTGGATATGTGCAGCGCTCCAGGCGGCAAGGCAACGCACGTGGCACAGCTTATGCAGGATAAGGGCGAGATTATCGCCTGCGACATCCACGAGCACAAGCTGGAGCTGATTGCCGAAAACGCTGCCCGTCTGGGTATGAAGAGCGTCAAAGCACTGCAGAACGATGCTCTGCAGTTGCGCAGCGAATGGCTGGGCGCGTTTGACAGAGTTTTGGTTGATGCACCCTGCTCCGGTTTGGGTGTGCTGCGCCGCCGTGCGGAAGCACGCTGGCGCAAGCAGCGTAAGGACTTGAAGCTGTTCCCGCCGCTGCAGCTGGCAATTTTAAAGAATGCTGCACAGTACGTGAAGGATGGCGGTACCATGGTTTACAGCACCTGCACGATTGAGCAGAGCGAAAACCATTATCTGGTGGAAGAGTTTTTAACGCAGTATCCCGAATGGCAGCGCGTGGAGTTCACGCATCCGCTGACGGGTGAGCAGGTACAGGAGCTGCAGCTTCTGCCGCAGAACGACGGCATTGATGGCTTTTATATCTGCAAGCTGATGAAAAAGCAGTAACATAGAGGTAAGAGAATGCAAGATATTTTTGCTTTACCAATAGAAGAATTACAAGAATTATTTGTGGCGGCAGGCCTGAAAAAGTTTCGCGCAAAGCAGGTTTTTCAATGGTTGTACCAAAAGTCGGTCTTTGATTTTGCCGCTATGCACAACCTGAGCAAGGCCGATATCGCCGTGCTGCAGGAAAAATTCACCGTGCTGCCGCGCAGTCTGGAAATTCTGCGCGAGCAGAATTCCTCCGACGGCATGACGAGCAAGCTGCTCTTGGGCTTGCCGGACGGAAATTCGGTAGAAACGGTTCTGATGCACCATGATTACGGCTACAGCGTGTGCGTTTCCAGCCAGGTCGGCTGCGATATGCACTGTGCCTTCTGCGCCAGCGGCCTGAAGGGCGCTGTACGCAATCTGACGGCGGCAGAAATCGTGGCGCAGGTTTACCTGTTCAACGAGCGTCTGCGTGAGCAGGGTGCGATGGTGAGCAGAGTGGTGGTTATGGGCAGCGGTGAACCGATGCTGAACTTTGACAGCGTTTTGCAGGCGCTGGACTTTCTGCATCGCGAGGACACCTGCAACATGAGCTACCGCAATATGACGCTTTCCACCTGCGGCATAATTCCGGGTATTAAACGTCTGGAGGAGCAGGGCAAGCCGATAAATCTGGCAATTTCACTGCATGCGGTAAAAAACGAGCTGCGTACGGTGCTGATGCCTGTCAACAAGGGCTATCCTTTCGTGGATGTGCTGACAGCTGCCGAAAGCTACAGCAAGGCCAGCGGCAGGCAGATAACTTATGAATATATTCTGTTGAAGGGAAAAAATGACAGTCCGCAGGACGCGGAGCTTTTGAGCAATTACCTGCGCTATAAGCAGGCATCCGTTAATCTGATACCGGCCAACCCGGTACCGGAGCAGGGCTTTGAGCGTCCATCCAAATCGGCAGTAGAACGCTTTTTGCGCATCCTGCAGAAAAACAGGATTAACGCTACCGTTCGTAAGGAGATGGGCAAGGATATTGATGCAGCCTGCGGTCAGCTGCGGGCTAAATTTGCCAAGGAACAGGAGCAAAAATAATGCAGGTAATCAGCAGAACCCATGTGGGCCTGGTCAGAGAAAATAATGAAGATGCGCTGCTGGTGCGCGAGCCGTATCTTTTTGCTGTAGCAGATGGTATGGGTGGCTATGCGGCAGGTGAAATTGCCAGCAGGTCTACTATTAAAGCCTTTGAGGCTGCGACACACAGCCTGCGCCATGAGCAGGAGGAACAGAATATCCGTAAGGTTATGCTGGAGGCCTTTGACAAGGCCAATACGCACGTTTATAAAATGGCGGTGAGCAACGAAAGCTATTCCGGCATGGGAACGACGATGACAGCGCTTTATCTGCCGGGGGACGGCCACGGCTACTGCTGCCATGTAGGTGACAGCAGATTGTATCTGTTCCGTGACGACAAGCTGGAGCAGCTGACGCATGACCATACACTGGTAGCAGATTTAAAGGAACAGGGAAAAATCACGGACGAGGAAGCCTTTGTACATCCGCAGCGTAATATTTTGCTGCAAGCCCTGGGTGTCGAGGAAACAGTCAATGCTGATTTCTTCAGCTTCCGTCTGCAGGAGGGTGACAGGCTGCTGCTGTGCAGCGACGGTCTGTCCGACATGCTGCGTGCAGCTGAAATCAGCCGGATTATAGGCTGTGCAGATCTGGAGCAGGCTGCGGACAAATTGCTGGAGCAGAGCCTGGACAACGGCGGACGCGATAACGTGTCCCTGATTCTGATTGATTTAACTACGCAGGAGGAGGAAAGCTGTAATGGATAAAAATGGCAAGACCATCTTGAACGGACGCTATGAGATTATTCGTCCGATTGGCTATGGCGGTATGGCCGAAGTCTTTTTGGCCCACGACCAGCTTTTAGACCGTAATGTGGCTGTAAAAATGCTGCGCGACCAGTTCTTGGAGGATAACGAGCTGCTGGAGCAGTTCCGTAGAGAAGCAAAATCTGCAGCCAGACTGGTGCATCCGTATATCATCAATATCTATGATGTTGTGTCGGAAGGCAGCAACCAGTATATAGTTATGGAATATGTTGACGGTGTTACTCTGAAGGAGTATATGCAGGAGCATAAGCTGAGCCTGAATACCGTTCTGGAAATCGCTGTGCGTCTTGCAGATGCGCTGCAGCATGCTCACAGCCATAACATTATTCACTGTGACATTAAGCCGCAGAATATTTTGATTGATAAAAATATGAATCCTAAAATCGCTGATTTCGGTATTGCTAAAATGGTTACGAACCAGACGATGGTTTATTCCAAATCGGTGATGGGGTCAGTGCATTATATTTCACCGGAGCAGGCCTGTGGCGGTAAGATTACTGCCAGCAGCGATGTCTATTCCTTGGGCATAGTGCTCTTCGAAATGCTTACGGGTGAGGTTCCCTACGTCGGTACAACGGCTGTTTCTGTTGCTATGATGCATGTAGAAAAGCCTGTGCCGCAGCTGAAGGACTACATGGATAATGTTCCCGAGGGCATGCAGGAGATTATGAACAAGGCGCTGGCGAAGCGCTGTGAGGACAGATACGCTAACGCCGGACAGATGCGACGCGATTTGCTGAACCTAAAGATGAAGCTCTTCCCGTTCAGCAGCGAGGACTATCATCAGGAGCTGGGCGCGGTGAAGTCCAACGGCAATGTTGTCGATAGCCATGATGACGGTGCTACGGTGATTATGAAGCCGGTGCGCAGTGAGCTGCCGCCGAAGCAGGTAACTCCGGCTGTAACACAAGAGCCGGAAAAAATTCAGGAAAAGCAGGAAGCAATGCCTTCCGAAAAAGCAGGGGATGAAAAACCGGTGGTTAAGAAAAAGCTGAATTATACCAAACTGATAGTAATGATTACTGCTGCGGTAGTAGCAATTTCGCTGGTAGCGCACTTTATCTTCAACCGCAATCTGGCGGAGATTGAGGTGCCTAATGTTACCAATATGACGGTAGTAGAAGCACAGAAGCTGCTGGAGGAAAAGCAGTTTAAGGTAGAGCTGGAGGAAAAATACGGCGATCCTGATAAGTTTAAGCCCGGTACTGTTATGGAGCAGTCTCCAAAGGCCGGCGAAAAACGTAAGCAGGGCAGCCTTATTATCCTGACCATCTGTAAGGGTGCGGAGCTGAAGGCTGTGCCTGATGTTACGGGCATGTCGCTGTCGAAGGCGGAGCAGCAGCTGGCGGATGCAGGCTTTAAGGTCGGCAAGGTGACGCGCAAGCATGTGGACGGCGGCAAAATCGGCGCTGTTCTCAGCCAGTCGCCGAAGGGCTTGGACAAGGCTCCTAAGGGAACTGGCATCGACCTGGTAATTAACGAAGGCGATAAGCCGGTACCGGATATTATCGGCAAATCTGTTGACGAAGCTAAGGGCATGCTGGAGCAGGCAGGCCTGAAGCTTGGTGAAATCAAAAAGGTTCAGGATGCCAACGCTAAGAAGAATGTAGTTCTGGCCTGCAACCCGGGTGTAGGCAGTAACCTTAACGATGGCGCGGCCGTAGCGATTACGGTGGCTGCCGGCGGCGAGAAGAAGAGCGCCTACGTTGACTTTGTCGTACCGAGCGGCAAGCCTGCCAACGTACGCATTGTGCTGACGGATGACAACGGCACGGCAACGCTGTACAGCGGTACACAGAACGGCAGCGTTCGTCTGCGTCAGAAGGTGGAATATGCAGGCAATGCCAAGGTCCAGTTCATCTGTGACGGCAAGCTCATTTCCGAAAGGAATCTGTAAAAATGGCAGAGCTGCAGGGCAGAGTCCTGAAAAATTATAACGGCTATTATTACCTTAAGGTAGAAGGCGAAAGCGAGCCTTATACCTGCAAGGTAAAGGGAAAAATGAAGAAAAACCGTTTTTCGCTGGCAACAGGCGATATCGCCTGCTTTGAGGTAAGCAGCAGCGAAAAGCGCGAGGGGATGATTACCGGTGTGCTGCCGCGCAGAAATTTTCTGCCGCGCCCTACGCTGGCTAATCTGGATTTGTTTGTGGCAGCCTTTGCCTGTGCTGCGCCGGACTTCAGCTTCCTGCTGGCAGATAAACTGCTGGCGTTGGCAGAGCTGGCGAAAATTCCTGCAATCTTGGTGCTCAATAAGGAGGATAACGCTCCTGCGGGCCTGATTGAGCAGGTAAAGGCTGTTTATGAGCCTATCGGCTATGAGGTTTATACTCTGTCGGCGCAGACCGGCACCGGCGTGGAGGCTTTGCGTGAGCGTCTGCGTGGTAAAATCTGTGCCTTTGGCGGACCTTCGGGCGTAGGCAAATCGTCTACCATCAACGCTATCGACAGCAGTGTGGACTTGCGCACGGGCGAGGTTAGCGAAAAAATCGGCCGCGGCAAGCATACTACACGCTATGCACAGCTGCTGCCGTTCGACGAAGGCTATATTGCGGACACGCCGGGCTTCGGCAATCTGTTGCTGGAGGGACTGACCGCCGAAATGGTGCTGGCTTCCTTTCGCGAGTTTGCCGATTATGAGGCAGGCTGCAGGTTCTGTCCCTGTACGCATACGCACGAGCCTGTCTGCGGTGTAAAGGATGCTGTGGCAACAGGAAAGATTTCTGCCAGCCGTTATGAATCATATTTGACAATGTTAGCAGAGGTAAAACTCCTGCAAGAGAAAGAGGGAAGAAAATGATGATTAAAGTTGCTCCATCAATTTTATCTGCCGATTTTGCATATCTGGCGGACGAAATCAAAAAAATTGAAGCTGCCGGTGCCGACTGGGTACACATCGATGTTATGGACGGCCAGTTTGTACCTAACCTGACCTTCGGTGCTCCTGTAGTGAAAAAAATCCGTAAGGTAACCGACCTGTTTTTTGACTGCCATCTGATGGTAGAAAATCCGGAAAAATACATTGCCGATTTCAAGGCTGCCGGTGCCGACCAGATTGTTGTGCATGTAGAAACCACCAAGCATCTGCACCGCTGCATCCAGCAGATTAAGGCTGAGGGCATGAAGGCCGGCGTTGCACTGAACCCTGCTACCAGCCTGAGTACGGTAGAAGAAATTCTGCCTTACGTTGACATGGTACTGCTGATGACCGTTAACCCCGGCTTCGGCGGCCAAAGCTTTATTGAAGGCGTAGTGCCGAAGATTGAGCGCCTGCATGCAATGATTACCGAGCGTGGACTGAACGTGGATATTCAGGTTGACGGCGGCGTTAACGCCGAAACCTCCAAGCTGGTGAAGGCTGCCGGTGCCAACGTATTGGTAGCAGGCTCCTATGTTTACGGCGCTGAGGATACCGCTGCTGCTATTGCCAGCTTGAAATAGTATTCAGTGATTAGTGAACAGTAAATAGCGTTCGGAGAATAAGAAAAACCGTCCTTTCCCGCTATCCGCAAAAATGCAGACAGGGAAGGACGGTTTAATTTTGCTTTTTGTGTTATTTTTTTTCGCTATCGTTGGCTTTTTGCCAGATATACCACACTGCGAGCGAGCGCCAGGGACGCCATGTTTCCGTAAGCGTATTGATTTTGCCGCGTTTGGGGATTTCGTTAAGATTGAGCATTTTCTGCAACTCTTTTTTGAAGATGAAGTCAGCGCTGGGAACAACGTCTGTGCGGCACAGAGCCAGCAGCAGAAACATTTCGATGGTCCATTGGCCGAGGCCGCGGATTTGCATCAGCTGCTTGGTAATCTGGCTGTCGGTCATATCATCGAACTTATCCATGGTTACGCTGCCGTTGATCACTGCTTCGGCAAAGCTGCGCAGGTAATCCACCTTTTGCTTAACAAGACCGATGCTGAGCAGGTCCTCGGCGGAAGCAGCAAGCACTGCCTGCGGTGTAATGGGATTGCCGGTGAGGCCTTCGAGCCTTTGCATCAGCTGCTGGCTGACATCAGGCGGCAACTGTTGGGCGATAATACCGGTCAATAATATAGTAAAATAAGACTCTTTGGATTTTGGTTTTAACGGACAGGGCGAATAACGGTCAACTAACGGGGCGAGCTCTGGAACGTTTTCACGCAGATAGCGGTCACCGACGGACCAATCTGGGGCTTGGCACATAAGCATCCTCCTTTTGTTTACTTTATTACAATATTATAATACGAAAACGGCGGTTAGACAAACGAAAAAAATGCGAAATAATAGCAATAAAAGCAGTTTTCTATGAACGAAGTCTTTCGGATTTGCTTTTTCTTTAAATCATGAAGAAAAATAAAAAACGGCGGCAACGCAGATTAATATTTGCACTTTTTTCTTCAAAGCTGTATAATTAGTCTGATTGACAATCTATATTCGTAATTAAAATGTAAGGAGACGATGAAATGTCTGAAGTCAGAGTAAGATTTGCTCCCAGTCCTACTGGGTATTTACATATTGGTGGTGCGCGTACTGCGCTGTTTAACTGGCTGTTTGCCCGCAAAATGGGCGGCAAGCTGATTCTGCGTATTGAGGATACCGATATTGAACGTCTGAAAGAGGATTCCGTAAGCCAAATCCTTACCAGCCTGAAATGGTTGGGCATCAACTGGGATGAAGGCCCGGAGGCCGGCGGTGAATACGGTCCTTACTATCAGTCCGAGCGCTTTGATATTTACAAAAAATATGCTCAGCAGCTGCTGGACGAAGGCAAAGCATACTACTGCTTCTGCACTACCGAGGATCTGGCTGCACAACGCGAAAAACAACGCGCTGCTAAGCAACCGTTCCGTTATGCACGTACCTGCCGCGATATTCCGGCAGAAGAGGCTAAAGCACGTATCGCTGCAGGCGAACCGTATTCCATTCGTATCAAGATTCCTGCCGAGGGCAGCATCACCGTGCATGATCTGATTCATGGCGAAGTTACCTTTAACATGGACCAGTTCGATGATTTCGTAATTGTAAAATCCAACGGTATTCCTACCTATAACTTCGCTGTTTGTGTCGATGACCATCTGATGGGCATGACTCACGTACTGCGCGCCGAGGAGCATCTTTCCAACACTCCGAAGCAGCTGCTGGTTTACGAAGCACTGGGCTGGGAGCCGCCTAAGTTCGGTCATATGCCGATGATTCTGGCTATGGACCGTTCCAAGCTGAGCAAACGCCACGGTGCAACCTCCGTTGAAGAATTCCGTAGCCAAGGCTATCTGCCGGAAGCTATCATCAACTATCTGACTCTTCTGGGCTGGGGCCCCGGCGATGAACGCGAAATCTTCACTCTGGAAGAAACCGTTAAGCTGTTTGAGCTGGAGCAGATGAGTAAAAAGGCTGCTATTTATGACACCAAAAAGCTCACCTGGATGAATGGCCAATATCTGTCCGAGCTGCCGCTGGAAAAAATTCTGCCGGATGCTAAGCCCTTCTTCGTGAAAGACGGTCTGGTAACCGAAGAATGGTTCAACGATGCTGCTAACGAAGCATATTTTGAAAAGCTCGTAGACGTTGTACGTGTACGTGTTAAAACTCTGCAGGAGGTTGCCGATGCTTCCGCTTACTTCTTCAAGGATGTTGAAGAATATGATGAAAAGGGTGTAGCTAAGCACTTCAAGGCAGAAAATATTCCTGTTCTGGAGCAATGCATTGCAGCAATTAAGGCTGATGATGTATATGACCTGGCTTCTACCGAAGCAGCCTACAATAAGATTGCTGCCGACAACGGTCTGGCTTTGGGCAAGGTTATCCATCCGACTCGTCTGGCTCTGACCGGACGCACCGTAAGCCCCGGTATGTTTGACGTTATGGTCCTGCTGGGCAAGGAAAGAACTCTGGCACGTCTGGAAAAGGCTGTTGAGTTCATTAAAAGTTTATGATTGTAAAATAGCGATTGGCGGCTAGGTTTAGCGCGATTGCTTTAATTAAGCAGGAGGGCTTTCTTCCTGCTTAATTTTTACCAAGAGGTTCAAGGCTTGGGAAATGTTTTTGGAAAGGAGCTGCAGGCTATGAAAATCCTGTTGACAACATTATTATGCTTATGTTTATCTCTGCCGGTATTGGCAGACCAGCAGACTACGGTGCTTACCGAACAGACTTCTGTCGGCAAGGCAACGGCAACGCTGCCCTACATCGATGGCAGTAATTCCGCAGAGCTGGAAAAACAGGCCAACGCTTTGGTGCGCGATGCTGCAGCTAAGCTGGTCAAGGAGGTAGGAGGTCAGGGAAGTGTAACCTATAAGGTGATGCTGAACCGTCCGAGTCTGGTGAGCCTGCTGCTGGAGGCAGACAACGGCAGACGCAAGGCATATGCCGGACTGAATCTTGATTTGACCACCGGCAAGGAGTTCGAGGTTACGGATTTCTTTGTCGATAATGATAACGTAAAGGCAGCTTTGGGCAATTATGATAATGTGCTCTTCGGTGAAGAGGGCTTGTTTGTGCGCAGCAAGAAAAATGCTGCCTACAGCAGCTTTGTGCCCTACAGGGATGTAGTTACCTCTCTGCGTATCGGCGAAGCGGGACGCTTGCTGCAATTGGCAAAAATTACCGATAAGGCTGCAGGCAAAACATTGCGTCTGCCTGCAAGCGGACTGATGGCGCTGAAGCTGGACAGCAATCCTTCCACCGGCTACGGCTGGCAATTTGCCTGCAGCTCGCCGGCAGTAAGCAAGGTAGGCAGCTCGTTTACCATTCCGCGTGGTGACGAGGAAAGAATGGGTGCGCCCAGCGTTGAAATTCTGGTGCTGGCGGTTACCAAGTCCGGTACCTATAATATCCGCATGGATTATAAGCGCTCTTGGGAAAAAATAAGCTTGCAGAGCTTTAACTTTACCGTTATCGCAGAATAAGCTAGAGGATGTGTTTATGGAAAAAGCATCAGTTTCTGTAAAAATATATAATAGTACCTATGCATTAACGACCTCTGCTTCCGAAGAACAGGTGCTGAAAATAGCCGCAGAGGTAGACAGAAGAATGCAGGAGCTGGCAGAAAGCAAAAAGCTGCTGCAGACAGATAAAATCGCCATCTGGACGGCGCTTGACTTGGCTGCAGACAGACTGGAGCTGCAGGAAAAATGCGTTGCTCTGCAACAGGAAATGCAGCAGCAATCCGTGGCAGCGGAGCAGAAAATGCAGGAAAAATGCGCTGCGATGGAGCAGGAGCTGCAGCAAAAGTGCGCAGCAGCAGAGCAGAAAATGCAGGAAAAATATGCTGCGCTCGAGCAGGAAATGCAGCAAAGAAATGCTGTGCTGGCAGAAGAGCTGCAAAGCCTGCAGGCCAGATATGACAGACTGCTGGCAGCAGTGCGTGAAAGGTAGATAACATATGAAAAAGAAAACAATAGAACTGCTTGCTCCCGCAGGCAGCTGGGAAGCATTGGAGGCAGCGGTAAACGCCGGCGCCGATGCTGTATATATGGGCGGTAAAGCCTTTGGCGCACGTGCCTATGCCAGCAATTTTGATGAAGAGGAAATGGCGAAGGCGGTGTATTTTGCGCATATGCACCATGTGCGCCTGTATATTACCGTCAATACTTTGGTTGATGACAGCGAGCTGGAGGCTTTATCCGCTTACCTGCTGTTTTTGAATAACGTAGGCGTAGACGGACTCATTGTGCAGGATTTGGGCGTTATCCGCCTGGCGAAAAAAATTGTGCCGGAGCTTCCGTTGCATGCCAGCACGCAGATGAGCATTACCAACAGCAGCGGTGTAGACTTCGCTATGGGTGCAGGCATGGAGCGCAGCGTATTGGCACGCGAGCTGAGCTTGAAGGAAATCGGTGCCGCCTGCAGCCGAGGCAGTGAAATCGAAACCTTTATCCATGGCGCTTTGTGCGTATGCTACAGCGGTCAATGCCTGATGAGCAGTCTTATCGGTGGCCGCAGCGGCAACCGCGGACGCTGTGCCCAGCCTTGCCGTTTGCCGTATAAGCTGCTCAACGCGAAGGATGAGAATATGCTGCAGGGCAAGGATGCAGGCCAGTATCTGCTGAGCCCCAAAGATATGAATACCTTGAGCATTTTGCCGCAGCTGATTGACGCAGGCGTTGTGTCCTACAAAATCGAAGGACGCATGAAGCGCCCCGAATATGTTGCGGTAGTAGTAGATGCTTACCGCCGTGCTATTGACAGCTATCTTGCCGGTGACTACAACGTGCCGGAGGAGGATTTGGCGAATATCGAGCAAATCTTCAATCGTGACTTTACCACCGCTTATCTGGAGCGTCGTCCCGGACGCACAATGATGAGCGACCGCCGTCCCAACAACCGCGGTGTGCTTATCGGCCGTGTAGCGAAGCTGGATAAAAACCGTAATAAGGCAGTTATTAAGCTGGATAAGGAGCTGCATCTGGGCGATGGCTTGGAGTTCTGGGTAAGCGTCGGCGGACGTGTGGGTACCACCGTTACGGATATGCTGTGCGGCGGCAATAGCGTGCAGAGCGCTGCCCCCGGACAGCAGGTAACGATTGACGTGCCTAATGGTGTACGCTTGAATGACCGCGTTTTCCGTACTCTCGACAGCAGATTGATGAGCTATGCGCAGCAGTTCTTCGGACCGGACGCTAAAAAGCGCATTCCGGTAGATGCCGTTGTTACTGCACGTTTGGGCGAGCCCATGACCGTTACGCTGACGGATGATGAAGGCAATGTCGGATACGGCGAAACCGATTTTATCGTAGAGGCAGCACGCAAGCGTGCGCTGGATGAGGCGGGCGTGCGCAAGCAGCTGGACCGCCTCGGTACGACAGAATATTTCCTGAACAGCCTGTGCTTTGAGCATGACGAAAATGTTATGGTGCCGATGAGCGAAATGAACGAAGCACGCCGTATGGCATGCGAGGCACTGGATGCAGCGCGTCTGAATGCCTTCGCACCGGCGCGCACAGCGGTGCACAGCTTCAGCGAGCAATTAGTGCCGCAGGCACATAAGGCTAAACAGCATGAATCCGTTCTGGTAGTGCATTGCGACAGCGTTGAGAAGGTCAATGCTGCGCTGCAGGCAGGTGCTGAACGCATTCTCTTTGGCGGTGACTGCTTCAATCATCAGCTGCCGTCAGAGGCGGATTATGCTAAGGCTGCCAAGCTGGTGCGCAAGGCAGGCCGTCAGCTGGCCTTTGCTACTCCGCGTATCATCAAGGAAGCACAGCTGGCATATTTCGATAAGCTCTTCACTCTGTGGGAGGAGCTGCAGCCTGATTTTGTTTATATCAACAACAACGGTTTGTGGCCCTTGGCGAAGAAGCATGCTGCGCTCAATTTGGTAGCAGACATGTCTTTGAACATCTTCAACAGTCAGACACTGCAGTTCTGGCAGGAGCAGGGCGCTGCAGGCGCAGTGCTCAGCCCCGAGCTGACAATGGCGCAGGTAGAGTATCTTGTGAGCGTCAGTCCGCTGCCGTTGGAGTGCATGATTCAGGGACGCTTGGAAATGATGGTTTCCGAATACTGCGTAGGCGGTAGCTTCCTGGGTGCGTTGGATAAGGGTGCCTGCAAGTTTAACTGTGCAGAGCCTTTATTCTTGGGCGACCGCAAGGATGCACGCTTCCCGATTGTTACGGACCAGTTCTGCCGTATGCATATTCTGAATGCGCATGAGCTTTCGATGACTGCCAATGTGCAGCACATGGCGGAAGCAGGCGTGGCTGCGCTGAGAATTGACGGTCGTGATTACGATGCGGCACGCTTGGGCGAGCTTGTGGCGCTGTACCGCAAAATTCTTGGCGGTGCGGTGGAGACACCGGAAAATCTGCCGGGTACTACAAGAGGCCACTATTTTAGAGGCGTAATGTAAAAGTAAATGTCAGCTTGATAGGCTGAGTAAATTGAATAAGTCAAGGCTCCTGTCAGCAATCGCCGGCAGGGGCCTTTTGTCGCATGTACAATTTGCTTGTCTAAGCATTTTTATATGCTTAATTATAAAAATCAGAGATGGTTTTCAGGCTATAGAAATCATATGCAGCAGAAAAATTTGCCTGCATCTTTCCGTTCCTGCCCAATTTATGATATAATACTAAAGTTATAGAGAAAAACGACCATAAGGTCAGAAGATAAATTTTAGAGGAAAAGAGGAATGTGAAATGACAAATGGATTTGCAGCCTTAAAAGTTTGTGCCCACACTGTAGAGCAGCTTCAGAAAATGGGCATCAAAAAGCCGATGCCGGTACAGGAGCAGGCTATCCCGGCGCTGTTTGCTGGACGTGACGTAATCGCCCGTGCGCAGACAGGCACAGGCAAGACACTGGCTTTCCTGGTGCCGCTGGCAGAAAAAATCGATACTGCCAAAAGCTACGTGCAGGCACTGGTAATTACGCCGACGCGCGAGCTGGCACAGCAGATTGCTACCGAAATGAAAAAAATCCTGAGCGAAAGCGATATCAAAGTGCTGGCTGTTACCGGCGGACGTGATTTCGAAACGCAAAAATATAAGCTGGAGGGACGCAGCCATGTGCTGATCGGTACTCCCGGCCGTCTGTTGGACCATATCCGCAAGGGTAACACCGATCTTGGCGGTGTGCGCTATCTGGTACTGGACGAGGTTGACGAAATGCTGCAGCAGGGCTTTATGGATGAAGCGCTGGAGCTGATTGCTATGACCGCGCCGGAGCATCAGACGATGCTTTGCTCCGCAACTCTGTCGGAAGAGGTGCGCAAGCTGGGACGCAAGCTGACGAAAAACTGCGCGCTGATTGATATCAATCCGGACCAGGCTACCGTGGAGAAAATCAAGCAGATTTGTTTGAAAACAACCGACGAATACAAGAATAAGGCTGTGGCAGCGCTCATTGACCGCCTGAACCCTTATCTGATGATTGTTTTCTGCATGAGCAAGGAGCGCACCAAGGAGCTGGGCGACTGGCTGGGCATGCAGGGCTACAACGTTGATGTGCTACATGGTGAAATGTCTCCCGCAAAGCGCAAAACTGTTATGAAGGCCTTCCGTGATGCTAAGATTCAGATTCTTGTTGCCAGCGATCTGGCTGCCCGCGGTCTGGACGTTGAGGGCGTAACCCATGTTGTAAACTACGATATTCCGCATGATGTCGACTGGTATGTTCACCGTATCGGCCGTACAGGACGTGCGGGCAATGAGGGCGAAGCAATTACGCTTTATACCGCCGACGAGGTTAAATGGCTGCGTAATATCGAAACCAAGCTGGGTATTCTGATGGAACGCCAAAATCTGGAGGGCGGTGTTGTGGCACGTCGCGTTGCTGTGGCTGCCAAAAAGAAAAAGCCCGCAGGACTTAAGCGCGGACGTAATTCCGTTGTTGACAAGCGCAAGGCTCCCAAAACCGGCAGCAACCGCCGTCAGGGTGCTAAAAAAGGCAAATAAGCCTGCTTTTAATTTTTCATAATAAGACTTTAAACATGGATGCTTCGTTTGATTTACAGAGAGGCATCCATTTTTTCTTGTGTTGCAGAAGAATGTAACTTATGAGCCAATGTGCATTTTTTATCTTTTCAAGTATAGAAAAAATATGGTAAAATATAATGGAATAGGTATGCAATAAAAAAAGAACAGGAGGGCAGTATATGTTGACAATTCGTGAATATAAGCAGGCAGCAACGCTGGAGGAGGCCTGGCAGCTGAACCAGAAGCGTCCTAACCGCGTGCTTGGCGGTATGCTGTGGATGCGCTTGAGCAAGGGCAATGTGCAGACAGCGATTGATTTGTCGGCTTTAGGCCTGGATACAATAGAGGAAACAGAAACGGAATTTCGCATCGGTGCGATGGTGAGCTTGCGCCAGCTGGAGCTGCATGAAGGCTTTACCGCCTACAGTGAGGGAGCAAATAAGGAGGCGCTGCGCCATATCGTAGGTGTGCAGTTCCGCAATCTTGCTACCGTAGGCGGCAGTGTGTTCGGACGCTTCGGCTTTTCGGATGTGCTGACACTGCTTTTGGTTATGGACAGCTATGTGGAATTATACAAGGGCGGTATTGTGCCGTTGGCAGATTTTGTGAATATGCCGTATGACAGAGATATTCTGGTGCGCGTTATTGTTAAAAAGACGGCAGCACATTACAGCTATAAATCCGTGCGTATCAGCAAGACCGATTTTCCGGTGCTGACCTGTGCGGCGGCGCTGACTCAGGAAGGCGTGCAGGCCGCAGTGGGCGCACGCCCGGCGAAGGCTGCGCTGGTGAAGGATGCAGAGCAGCTCGCAACTTTGCCTATGACTAGCGAGAAGGCACAGGCCTTTGCGGAATATGCTGCAGGCTTACTGCCGACGGAAACCAATCCGCGCGGCAGTGCTGCTTACCGCACGCATCTGATTAAGGTGCTGACTGCAAGATGTTTAACGGAATTGGGAGGTAAGGCCTGATGGAGATAACCTTAACCTTAAATGGCAAAAAGCTGACCCGTATAGTGGAGGCTGATACAGTTTTACTCGATTTTCTGCGCAAGGAAGGCTGCTACAGCGTGAAGCGCGGCTGTGACACTACCAACTGCGGTTTGTGCACTGTATTTATGGACGATAAGCCGGTGCTTTCCTGTGCTGTATTGGCTGCGCGTGCCGCAGGCCACAGCATCGTAACGATGGAAGGACTGCAGCAGGAGGCAGCGGAATTCGGTGCCTTTATTGCCGACCAGGGCGCGGAGCAGTGCGGCTTCTGCAACCCCGGCATGATTATGAACGCTATAGCGCTGCTGCGTGAAAACAGCGAGCCTACGGAAGCAGAAATCAAGGAATTTTTGGCAGGCAACCTGTGCCGCTGCTCCGGCTATGAGGGACAGCTGCGCGGAATCCAAAATTTTATCGCCTGGAAAAAAGCTCAGGCGCAGGCATAAGGAGGGAAGCTGCAGATGAAAATAGTTAACCAATCCTACCGCAAAAAGGATGCTATGCAGCTGGTGACAGGCCAGCCTGTCTACACCGATGACCTGGTGCCGAACGACTGCCTGCTTGTCAAGGTGCTGCGTTCTCCGCATGCGAATGCAATTATTGAAAGCATCAACACCGCTATTGCAGCGAAGGTGCCTGATATCGAAGCAATTTATACCTGGGAGGATGTGGACCAAGACGGCGAGCGCTGCACCTATGCAGGCCAGACCTATCCCGAGCCCAGTCCCTATGACCGTCTGCTGCTCGACCGTCATGTACGCTTTGTGGGTGACATTGTAGCGATTGTTGCCGGCAAAACGGAAAAGGCTGTCGACAAGGCGCTGTCTTTGATTAAAGTAAAATACCAGCTGCTGGATGCAGTGCTTGACTTCCGCACTGCGCTGGATAACCCTGTGCTCGTGCATCCCGAGGATACCTGGAAGGCGAACTGCCCGGTTGGTGCCAACAATAAGCGCAACCTGTGCGCCCATGAGGTTATCGAGGATGGCGAGGTTGATAAGATTCTGGCGGAATGCGATGTTGTTATCGACCAGACAACTCATACCAAGGCTGTGCAGCAGGATATGATGGAGCCTTTCGTAACCTATTGCTCCATTGATACCTACGGCCGTTTGAATGTCCTTAGCTCTACGCAGATTGTTTTCCACTGCCGCCGCATTATTGCGAACGCGCTGCATATCCCCAAAACCATGGTACGCGTGGTTAAACCGCGTATCGGTGGCGGCTTCGGCGCTAAGCAGAGCTGTGTCAGCGAAATGTATCCGGCCTTTGTTACCTGGAAAACCAAAAAGCCGAGTAAGATGATTTTCTCGCGTTATGAATGTCATATAGCTTCCAGCCCGCGCCACGAGATGGAGGTGCGCGTGCGTCTTGGTGCTACTAAGGAAGGCAAAATCCGCGCGATTGACTTATATACTCTTTCCAATACCGGTGCTTATGGCGAGCATGGTCCCACGACCGTCGGCCTTTCCGGTCACAAGTCTATTCCTCTGTACCGTACCGAGGCCTTCCGCTTCGGCTTTGACGTAGTTTACACCAACCTGCAGGCTGCAGGCGCTTACCGCGGTTATGGCGCTCCTCAGGGTATCTTTGCTGTGGAGTCTGCTGTGAACGAGCTGGCAGCACGTCTGAAAATGGACCCGATTAAGCTGCGCGAGATGAATATTACGCGTGAGGGCGATATTATGCCGGCTTATTATGGTGCGCCCAACACAAGCTGTGCGTTGGACCGCTGCCTGGAGCAGGTACGCGAGATGAGCGGCTGGAAGCAAAAGTTCCCGCTGCAGCAGCTGCCTGACGGCAAGGTACGCACAATGGGCGTGGCTATTGCGATGCAGGGAAGCTCCATTCCTTACTGCGACGTCGGCGGTGCTACCCTCAAAATTAACGACGAGGGACATTACACACTGCTGATCGGTGCTGCTGATATGGGCACCGGCTGCGATACCGTTCTGGCGCAGATGGCAGCAGAGGTTTTGGAATGTGATTACGATAACATTACCGTATTCGGTGCGGATACCGACGCGTCTCCTTATGACTCCGGTTCCTACGCATCCAGTACAACATATATTACCGGCAAGGCCGTAGAAATCTGTGCACAGCGTTTGCGCGGCAAGATTTGCCAATTAGGCGCACGCCTGCTGGAATGCGGCACGGATCAGGTTGTCTTTGACGGACGCGAGGTGCGTGATACCGTCAGCGACAAGGCTGTAAGCCTCTTTGATATTGCCACCGCTTCTATGGTGAATAACGATATCGCTTTGGAAGAAACCGTGGAGCAGAACAGTGTACTGTCCCCGCCGCCGTTTATGGCCGGTGTGGCTGAGGTTGAAACCGACCTGCTGACAGGTGAGGCACAGGTTGTGAACTTCTACGCATCTGTTGACTGCGGTACTCCGGTTAACCCGCATCTGGCGAAGGTGCAGACCGAGGGCGGCATTCTGCAGGGCATCGGCATGGCTCTGATGGAAAACGTAACCTACAGCCCCAAGGGACGTATTTACGAAAACTCCTTCATGCAGTACAAGGTTCCCTGCCGTGAGGATATCGGTCATATCTATGTTGACTTTGCCAGCAGCTATGAGGAAAGCGGTCCCTTCGGTGCCAAATCCGTGGGCGAGCTGGTAATCAACACTCCGGCTCCGGCGATTGCCGATGCAATTTATCAGGCAACCGGCAAACGCTTTATGACTTTGCCGATTACACCGGAAAAAATTGCTATGGGCGTTGATGAAGAATAAGATTTTAATAAGCTGAAAACAAATGTGGTTGCAAGACCACATTTGTTTTGGCAGGCGTTATTCTCGGGTGAGAGTGACGCGAGGGAAGGACCACATTTTGCTTCATTACTGAATTGAGCAATTAAAATATCGCAGAGTACAACCCTCAGTCACCAGCTCCCTTGACGCTAAGACCCAGTTTGTCGCAAGCACAACCCTCAGTCATCGCCTACGGCGATGACTGCTCCCTTTCAGGGAGCATATAAAAGTTAGAGTTTCAAAATACAATTATATCTCCCCTGAAAGGGGAGGTGGATGCGAGCATAGCGAGCAGACGGAAGGGTTGGGATACTCTTTGTTCACGCTTTGTAAACTAATTTCAATTCACGTAAAAAAGGACTACAATCATGTACGACCAATACAACCGCAAAATAGATTACCTGCGCATCTCCCTTACCGACCGCTGCAATCTGCATTGCCGCTATTGTCAGCCGGAGGTGAGTGAGCATGTGCCGCATAACGAAATATTGCGTTATGAGGAGCTTTTGCGTATTTGCTGCGCTGCGCTGCAGCTTGGCATCCGCAAATTCAAAATCACCGGCGGCGAGCCTTTGCTGCGCAAGGGCTGCAGTGATTTTATCGCATGCCTGAAGCAAACGGAAGGCGTGGAGCAGGTAACGCTGACGACGAATGGCACACTGCTGGCGCAGCAGCTGCCTGCGCTTATCGCAGCGGGTGTGGACAGCATCAACGTTAGTTTGGATACGTTGGATGCGGCGTATTACGCAGAGCTGACCGGCGGCAGCCTGGGCAGCGTTTTGCAGGCACTGCAGCAGCTGCAATCTGCAGGAATACCGTTCAAGCTGAATTGCGTGCCGTTGGCGGAGAACGGTTTTGCGGATATCATGGCGCTGCTGCAGCTAGCAGACAAATATAATGCACCACTGCGCTTTATCGAGCTGATGCCGTTGGATTGCAACACTAATCTGCAAGGCCTGAGCGGCAGCGAAATCCGCAGTCAACTGGAGCAGGCAGGCCTGCAGCTGCAGCCAGACGCACAGCGCTACGGCAACGGTCCTGCAAGCTATTGGCGCATAGGCGGCTATAAAATGCCGGTGGGCTTTATTGAACCGCTGCACAATAAATTCTGCGCTGTCTGCAACAGGGTGCGCCTTACCTCCGTGGGCATGCTGAAGCCCTGTCTTTACTGTAACGAGGGCATGAATCTGAAGCGCTTGCTGCGTGACGGCGCAAGTGATGCAGATTTAGTTAAGGCGATGCAGGAGATTATTTACGCTAAGCCTGCGGGACACAGCTTTGATGTAAAAGCAGCGCGCTTTAATATGAGCCAGATAGGCGGATAAATATAGGCTTTGAAGGAGCAGACAATGAGTGAATTTACACATTTTGACGCTACGGGCAATGCTCTGATGGTGGATGTCAGCGATAAGGCTGATACCGCGAGGGTTGCCGTGGCGCAGGGAAAAATCTGCGTAAGCAGAGAAATATATGAAAAAATTGCTGCCGGCAGTATGGCCAAGGGTGATGTGCTGGGCGTAGCGCGTGTTGCGGGAATTATGGCGGCCAAGCGCACCAGTGAGCTGATTCCGCTGTGCCATCTGCTGCAGCTGACGAAGTGCACGGTAGATTTTGAGCTGCTGGCGGAAAACGGCAGCTACGCTGTACAGGCACAGTGCCTGGTAAAAACTACGGGCAAGACAGGCGTGGAGATGGAAGCGCTGACAGGCGTACAGATTGCCTTGCTGACGATTTACGATATGTGCAAGGCCGTGGACAAGGCAATGGTGATTACAGATGTGCATCTGCTTAGTAAGGCAGGCGGAAAGAGCGGTGATTTTGTATGGAAGCAAGCATAAAGGGTATAATCAAGGCTGTATGTATCAGTGAAAAGAAGGGTACGGAAAAGCATCCGGTTAATGAGATTGTCCTCAAAGAAAATTTCGGCATCGAGGGTGATGCTCACGCCGGGAAATGGCACCGTCAGGTGAGTTTGCTGAGTGCGGAAAAGGTGGATGAATTCAATGCGCGCGGCGGTGATGCCGCTATCGGTGCCTTTGGCGAAAATATTCTCGTAAGCGGCATTGACTTCAAAAAGCTGCCGGTAGGCAGCATCATGCGCAGCGGTGAAGTAGTCATGAAGCTGACGCAGATTGGCAAGGAATGCCACAGTCACTGCACGATTTTTGCGCGTGTGGGCGACTGCATTATGCCGCGTGAGGGCGTTTTTGCGACGGTAGAGCATGGCGGCGTCCTGCGCAGCGGCATGGAGCTGGAGGTGATTCTGCCTGCTGCCGACGCACCCTTGCGTGCGGCGGTAATGACGCTTTCTGATAAGGGTGCAGATGGTGAGCGTGTCGATACCAGCGGCCCGCGGGCAGCACAGCTGTTGGCGGAGGCAGGCTACGAAATTGTGGAGCAGGTTTTGCTTCCCGATGCGCAGAAGAAAATCGAACGCGAGCTGGTGCGCCTTTCTGACAGCAGACAGGTTGATCTGATTATCACAACAGGCGGCACAGGACTTTCGCTGCGTGATGTCACACCGGAGGCAACAATGGCGGTGGCTACACGTAACGTGCCCGGTATTGCGGAGGCCATCCGTGCGGAATCACTCAAGATTACGCGGCGGGCAATGCTGAGCCGCGGCGTGAGTGTAGTGCGCGGACAGACGCTGATTGTGAATCTGCCGGGCAGCACCAAAGCGGTGGAGGAAGCGCTGGCAATCGTTCTGCCGCAGCTGGAGCATGGACTGCGTATTCTGAAGGGCAGCGCCCATGATTGTGCGAGAAAATGAGCGCTATTGACTGGTCGCCGCTGTGGATTTCGCTGCACACTGCGGCAGCAACAATCACAATAGTTTTCTTTATCGGCGTAATTATTGCCTGGTGGGTGGAACGGCTGCAGAGCCAAAGTCTGAAGATTTTTGCCGACGCTGTAATAACACTGCCCATGGTGCTGCCGCCTACGGTAGCAGGCTTCTTTTTACTGTATTTTTTCGGCAATAACCGTTTTTTAGGCCAGCTTATTTATCAGCTGACAGGTATAAAAATAGCCTTCAGCTGGTTGGCAACCGTGCTGGCAGCAGCGGTAATTTCGCTGCCGCTTATGTACCGCAGCGCGCGCGGAGCCTTGTCGCAGGTTGATAAGGGCATGCTGGAGGCGGCACGTTCACTGGGCATGACGGAATGGCGCATTTTCTGGCGCATTCATCTGCCGAATGCACTGCCGGGCATTATTGCCGGCGGTCTGCTGGCCTTCGCCCGCGGTCTGGGTGAGTTCGGCGCCACGGCGATGATTGCCGGCAATATTGCAGGACGCACACGCACACTGCCATTGGCAGTTTATTCTGCCGTCGCGGCAGGCGATTGGGATGCCGCAGGCTGGTATGTGGCCGTAATTGTAGGCATCTGCCTATTAGTTGTTATCGGTCTCAATGTTTACTTATATAAAACGAAACAACAACAGGGGGAATAAAATGAAAAGACTCTTATGCTTAGTATTTTCTTTAATGGTAGCTGTTATGGCTGCAGGCTGCGGCGGCGGTGATAAGCAGGCTGCTGCACCGCAGGCAGGGAAAACACTGCGTCTGGCTGCTGCTGCCAGCATGGAAAAGGTATTTACGCAAAAGCTCATCCCGTTGTATCAGCAAAAGCATCCGGAAATCAAAATCGAAGGCGTATATGATGCCAGCGGCAAGCTGCAGGCACAGATTGAAAGCGGTCTGGCAGCGGATGTGTTTATTTCTGCGGCCAACAAGCAGATGAACGCACTGAGCGACAAGGGCTATATGGATAAGAGCACTGTGAAGCCGCTGCTGGAAAACAAGCTGGTGCTGATTGTGCCTAAAAGCGGCAGCGAAATCAAAGGCTTTGAGGATTTCAGCAAGGCTAAGCATCCTGCCATCGGTGATTCGGCAAGCGTTCCTGCAGGCCAATATGCCAAGGAAGCGCTGACCAAGCTGGGCCAATGGGACAGTATTCAAGGCAAGGTAAGCCTTGGCACTAATGTAACGCAGGTTTTGAACTGGGTTGCCGAAGGCAGTGCCGACGCAGGTCTTGTTTACGCTACCGATGCAGCACTTCTGAAGGATAAGGTAACTGTTGTGGCCGAAGCTCCGGCAGGCTCTCTGAAGAAGCCGGTAATTTATCCTGTCGGCGTGCTGGCAAAGGCTCCGCAGGCTGAGGCTGCCAAGGATTTTGCTGCCTTCCTGCAGACTGAAGAGGCTATGAAGATTTTTGCGGCCTATGGCTTTGCACAGGCTAAATGAGAGGAAGATAAGCATGAAATTAATTCGTACTGAGGATGCGGTCGGCAGTGTTCTCTGCCATGACCTGACACAGATTATCAAGGGGGTTACTAAGGATGCCGTGTTCCGCAAGGGACATGTGGTACAGCCGGAGGATATTCCGGTGCTGCTTTCTATCGGCAAGGAGCATTTATATGTGTGGGAGGCAGACGAAAATATGCTGCACGAAAATGATGCCGTACGTATTTTATGCGACATCTGCAAAAATAACATGATGGATGAATCGCCCGTAAAAGAGGGCAAGATTGAGCTGGCTGCCGCTGCCGACGGTCTGTTTAAGGTGGACGGCGCGCGTCTGCGTCTGGTGAACAGCTTCGGACAGATGATGATTGCTACGCGTCATGGCAATACGCCGGTGAAAAAGGGTGATAAGCTCTGCGGTACGCGCATCATTCCGCTTGTCATCGAAAAGGAAAAGATGCAGCGTGTGCGTGAGCTGTGCGGGGAAGAGCCTTTGCTGCAGCTTTTGCCGTATAAAATCAAAAAGGCTGCTGTGCTGGCGACAGGCAGTGAGGTTTTCCACGGACGCATTAAAGACACCTTTACGCCTGTGCTGGAGGAAAAGCTGGCAGAGTTCAACGTGGAGGTAGTATATAAGCAGGTGCTGGATGATAAACCGGAGCAGATTACCGCTGCGATTAAAACGGCGATTGAGGAAAAGGGTGCGGAAATGGTGCTTTGCACCGGCGGCATGAGCGTTGACCCGGATGACCGCACACCGCTCGCAATCAAGAATACAGGCGCACGCATTGTGTCTTATGGTGCGCCTGTGCTTCCGGGGGCAATGTTTTTGCTGTCGTATTACGGCGAAGACCAGGTGCCTGTTCTGGGCCTGCCGGGATGCGTAATGTACGCTAAGCGCACTGTTTTTGATTTGGTACTGCCGCGTGTGCTGGCCTGTGACCTTGTTACTGCTGACGAGCTGGCAGCTCTGGGTGAGGGTGGACTTTGCCTGAACTGTGCAGTGTGCACCTATCCTGCCTGCGGCTTTGGCAAGGGGTGGTAAAATGACCTACGCAGACCCGCAGCATTACCATGTCAAGGTGCGCGTGTATAACGAAAGCATTGATTTCGGCAAGGGCGTGGCGGAGCTTCTGCAGCGCATTGAGGCCACCGGTTCGCTGAGCGCTGCTTACAAGGCTATGGGTATGTCGGCCAGCAAGGCGTGGAAGATTCTGCGGCGTGCGGAGGCAGACCTGGGCTTTGCGCTGGTGAGCAGTACGGCGGGCGGCAAAAGCGGTGGCAGTAGCGTGCTGACGCCGGAGGGACGTTTGCTGCTCGAGCGGTATACAGCCTTTAATGCAGAGGTACAGTCGGCGGCGGCGCAGGCCTTCGCCAAGTATTTCAAGTAACATAAATCTTTGGGCAGTACGGGGAATTTTCCCTGTACTGCCTTTGTTTATATAGTTTGTGTTTTCTTGACGCAGATTAGTAAAGAGGCTATAATATAAACATCTAGTAAATAGCAACAAGTATCAGATATGGGAGCTATGCCGACTTCCTTCCGCTGTGTATAGGCGGATGATGAGCTTGCGATTTGCCGCAAAAAAATTGCAGCGTTATTTTTTGAAAGAAGGTTTAAGTATGAGTATTTTTGCCGGAGCTGTTGATTATTTTGTTAAGGGTGGTCCCTGTATGTGGCCGCTGCTGATGTGTTCCTTTGCCGCTATTGCTATTGGTGTGGAACGATATCTTTTCTATAAGAAGGCTATTTCCGGAGAAAAGTTCGCGAGCAGCTTCTGCCGCATGATGAATGACTTTAATCTGGTTGGCGCCAGTGAACTGGCAGAGCAGAGCAATGGCGAGGCTGCTGCCATGGCTAAGGAAATTCTGGATATTAAGGGTGACCTCGGCCAGCGTCTGGAAACTATAGTCTATACCAAGGCTGACCGTATTATCGACAGTCTGGAAAAAAATATCAACTATCTGAGTGTTGTTATCGGTCTTTCGCCGATGCTCGGCCTGCTCGGTACTATTACCGGTATGATTTCTTCTTTCAACGCTTTGAACGAAAGAACCCAAAACCCGATGGCCGTTACTGCAGGTATTGGTGAAGCGCTGATTACTACCGTTTTCGGCCTGTGCATTGCCATTATGGGTATGTGTATCCATGCTTATCTTACAAGTAAAATCAAAACCGAAACTCTGAATATCAACGAAGTAGCGGATACGTTGGTTGATATTTTCAAAGCTAACGAGCAGAGCAAATGAGGGGCGGTGTCAGAAAATGCGCAGACGTCGTAAAAGAGTGATGAAGTCACCGGAAATCATGCTTAGTCCTATGATTGATATGATTTTCCTGCTGCTGGTATTTTTCATTGTCAGCACTATGTATATGAGCGAGGTCAAGACGATTCCTATTCGCCTGCCGGTTGCCAAGCATTCGGAGAATGTCAGCAAGAGTAACTTTAATGTAACGATTAAAAAGGATGGCAGCCTTTATCTTGATGAAAATAAAATCGAGATGGATATGCTGGTTCAGAATGCTGCGATTGAAAGCAAGCATGATTCCTCCTTCTCTGTTATTATCAGAGCAGAGGACGAAGCTCCCTATAAAACTATTATCCAGCTGATGGATAAAATGAAGGGAGCAGGTGTCACACGCTTCGGTTTGGCTACGGATACAGGTGAGAGCAAATGAAGGATGAACAAAAGCGATTTGGCAAGGGCTTTGCCGTAGCTTTGGCTGTGCATCTTGTTCTTGCCGCCGGCCTTGGCATTTTTGGCTACCGCTTTGTGCATACGCCTCCGGAAATTTTGGAGGTTTCATTGGAAGCCGGTGGTGGCGGCGCTGAAGCTCAGGAGGAAGAAATCGAACAGGAGGAGCAGCAGGAAGAGCCTATCATCCAAAGCCTGGAGGATATTATTGACCAAAAGCTGAAGCCTAAGCCACAGAAGAAGATTGTTAAGAAAAAAGCAACTGCAGCCCCCGGGCCAAAGGCTCCTGCCGGTAATCCTGCCGGTAATGGTATAGGCACAGGTACGGGCAGCGGAACAGGCAGTGGCAGCGGCAGCGGTAACGGCAGTGGCAGCGGTAACGGCAGCGGTAATGGCAGCGGCGAAGGCCGCGGTGTGCCGGTGAAACCGCCACGCCTGCTGCGTGAGGTTGCGCCTGTATATCCTGCGTCCGCACGCAACAGCGGTGCTACCGGTGTGGTAACGGTACGCATTCTGGTGGGTGCTGACGGCAGTGTAGAGGATGTAACGGTTGTCGGTTCCTCCGGCAACGGTGCTATGGATAACAGCGTTGTGACGGCTGTCAACAAATGGCGCTTCAGTCCGGCCAAGGATAAGTACGGCCAGAACGCACGCTGTCGCGTTACACGTGCGGTAAGCTTTAACTTAAGATAAAAATTATACGCAAATGCTTTTATGCAAAAAGCTGCCGTCTCCGTCTCAAACCGGAGGCTGGCAGCTTTAACTGTTTTATCGGGAATATGATGATGTTTTTTTCATGCGGATTTTTTGTTTAGCTTACGCTGCTGCTGCAATAGAATAATCAAAAAGCTTTTTCAAAAAGAAAAAACACGGCTGATAAACACCGTGTTTTTCTTATGTGCTATGTCTCATGGAAGGAAAGTGAGATATAGCGAAATCAAAACAAAGAATTTTTAAGCAGATATCAAATCCACAATTGATATTATATACTAATAAGATAACTGTGTCTAATAATTAATAAGCATAACAGTTATTTTGCTTTGTTCAGATTTCTGTATTTAGTTACGAAGAGGGCGATGCGCTCCAGCGCCTTATGCAGGATTTCTTCGCTGTAAGCATAGGAGCAGCGGATATAGCCTTCGCCGCCAGCACCGAAGATATTGCCGGGGATTACGAGAACCTCCTGCTCCTCCAGCAGCTTTTCAACAAATTCCATGCTGGAAAGGCCGGTTTCCTTGATGCAGGGGAAAACATAGAAGGCGCCTTCGGGCTCATACAGCGGCAGCCCCATTTTGTGGAAGACGTCAATCATAATCTGACGGCGGCGGCTGTATTCGGCAACCATGTTGTCAACGTCCTGACGGCAGTATTTCAGTGCCGCAATCGCACCGTACTGTGCTGTAACGTTGGGGCAGAGCACAACATACTGATGCAGAATGTTCATAGCGTTGATGATTGCTGCCGGTGCCATGATATAGCCAAGACGCAGGCCGGTCATAGCGTAGGCTTTGGAGAAGCCGTTGAAAATAATGGTGCGGTCGCGGAATTCCGGGAAGGAGGTGAACATGGTGTGCGTTTTGCCGCCGTAGGTAAGATGAGCATAAAGCTCGTCGCTGATGACAATCAGGTCATGCTTTACAGCCCAGTCGCCGATAGCCTTAATCTGCTCCTTGCTCATAATAGCGCCAGTCGGGTTGTTGGGATAGCCAAGCATAATAGCCTTGGTTTTGGGCGTAACAGCCTTTTCCAAATCTTCGATAGTAGGCACAAAGCCGTTTTCCTGATAGGTTTCTACGGAAACAGGCTTGCCGCCTGCCAGAATAACGCAGGCCTTGTTGGCAACGTAGCAGGGCTCGGGAAGAATAATTTCGTCACCGGGATGCATAATGGTAGTAATAGTGGTGTACAGTGCTTCGCTGACGCCTACGGTTACCATGATTTCGGTTTTAGGATCGTATTTAACGCCGTAGTTTTTATGGATATCATCCGCAATTGCTTCGCGCAGCTCCAAAAGGCCGAGAGTGGGAGTATAGCAGCTTTTGCCTTCGCAGATGCTGTTGATTTCGGCATCCTTGACAGCCTGCGGAATATCAAAATCGGGTTCGCCTACGCTGAGAGGTACGATGTTGGGGTTAGCGGCCATAATATCAAGAAACTTTGCCAGACCGGAGGGAGGCAGTGCTTTAATAAAGGGAGAAACAGCAGCATCAAAATTATAGGACATAAAAATACCACCTTTCATAAAAAGCTTGTCGATAAAGCGCCCTTGTCCAAACTGACACTTTTTCCACAATCTCTATCTGTTTACTGTATTACTGTAGCAGATATTTTTGCCACTGACAAGGGAAAGCGCAGTGTATACATTTTACGTGGCAGATTTAGCATTTTTCTGTATAAAATTTAACATATAATAACTAGATATAGCGTAAGCTACTTGCAAGACTTGTCAACAGATGCTATAATAAGGATAGCCAAAATAAGTATGACTTGTGAAAGAGTGGGTTTAAAGCCCGCTCTTTCCGCTTATTATGATGTTTCTGACGCATTTGCGGCAGAGGCAGGTGTTGGCCGCAAGGTTAATACAGAAAGAAAAACTTAATATGGAGGTGAAAATGATGCAGGCAAAAGAAGTTGAAGCACTGATTACCGCAATGGTAGAACCCCTTCTGCAGGATACCGGCCTTACTCTGGTTGATGTAGAATATGTGCGTGAAAAGGACTGGTACCTACGGATTTTTCTCGATAAGCCTGGTGGAGTTGAAATTGATGACTGCCAGATGGTGAGCGAAAAGCTGACGGAGATTCTGGATGCAGAGGATCCTATTCCCGACAAATACTTTTTGGAGGTTTCTTCTCCGGGCATTGACCGTCCGCTGAAGAAGGACAAGGACTTTGAAGCTGCCTACGGCACCAAGGTTGACATTATGTTCTATACTCCGTGGGAGGGAATGAAAAATCTGACCGGCATTCTGGTAGCACATGATGACGAAGCTGTACAGGTTAAAAAGATTATTAAAGGTAAGGAATTCAAAAATCCTGACCGCATTGAACGTAGGCTGATTGCGAATATCAGACCGCATATAGACTTTTAATTTAAGAAATAGGAGGCTTATTAAGTGAACGCAGATTTTATCTCAGCAATCCAGGAATTAGGAAAGGAAAAGGGTATTGACCCCGAGCTTTTGTTCCAGGCTGTTGATGACGCTTTGGTTGCTGCTTACAAGAAGAACACCGGCACAAACCAGAATGTCCGTGTTGAAATGAATAAAGAAACCGGTGAAATCCATGTATATGCTCAGCGCACTGTAGTTGAAGGTGAGGCTGACGGCATTAACGAAATGACTCTGGAGGATGCTCAGGCAATCAACCCGCAGTATCTTGCAGGCGACATCGTAGAGGTTGAGGTTACACCGAAAAACTTTGGCCGTATTGCTGCCCAAAACGCTAAGCAGTTTGTTGTACAGCGTATCCGTGAGGCAGAGCGCGGACAGGTATATGAACGCTTTCAAAGCCGTGCCAACGATATCGTTACCGGTATTATCGAGCGCATGGAAAACCAAAACGTTTATATCGATTTGGGCAAGGTTGAAGCTGTGCTGACTCCGAACGAGCAGATTCCTGGTGAAATTTACCAATACCATGAGCGTATGAAAACCTATATTGTTGAGGTTAAGCGCACCAACAAGGGACCGCAGATTATGGTTTCCCGTACTCATCCCGGCCTGCTGAAGCGCCTGTTTGAGCTGGAGGTTCCGGAAATCCATGACGGCGTTGTTGAAATCAAATCCGTTGCCCGCGAGCCCGGTATGCGCTCCAAGATTTCCGTATATACCGCTGACAGCAATGTTGATCCGGTAGGTGCCTGCGTAGGCCATAAGGGCATGCGCGTGCAGACTATCGTTAACGAGCTGCGCGGTGAAAAGATTGATATTGTAAAATACAGTGAAGATCCGGCACAATATGTTGCCAACGCTCTGAGCCCGGCAAAGGTTGTCAAGACAACCGTTAACGAAGCAGACAAAATCTGCCGCGTTGTCGTACCGGATTACCAGCTGTCCCTGGCTATCGGCAAGGAAGGCCAAAATGCCCGCCTGGCTGCTAAGCTGACCGGCTGGAAAATTGATATTAAGAGCGAAACTCAGGCTGCCGAAGAGGCTGCTGCTGAGCCTGCTCCCGTGGAAGAAGCATGATGAAGGTAAAAAAAATTCCGCAGCGTAAATGCTTAGGCTGCAATGAAATGAAGGATAAAAAGGCTCTGCTGCGCGTTGTACGTTCACCTGAGGGCGAGGTCAGCCTTGACCTCACCGGCAAGAAGAACGGACGCGGCGCATATGTCTGCCCCGATAAGGAATGCATTACCAAGGCCGTAAAGGAGAAACGTCTGGAGCGCGCTTTGGAAAAGCCTATCGGTGATGATGTACTCAAGCAGCTGCTGGAGGATTTCGAACATGGCAGGCAATAATGTTGCTTTTGCTTTAGGGTTGGCGCAAAAGGCCGGCAAAACCGCTTCCGGCGATGTAGCTGTGCGTGCTGCCTTAAAAAGCGGCAAGGTCAAGGTACTTGTTTTGGCACAAGATGCTGCCCCTAATTCAAAAAAGGAAATTTATTTCCTGGCAGAGATGGCAGGCGTGCAGGTCATTGAGCTGTTGACGCGCAATGAGCTGGGCTATGCAATCGGCAAAGGACCGAGAATAGCTGTGGCTATTACCGATGCGAATTTTGCCAACATGCTGTTGAAAAAATAATGATTTAAATCACAGTTGTCTGCGCAGCTTGTGCAAGCTCCGCAGATGAGTCTGCTTCTTATTATCTGGTCTGGAGGTGGATGAATGGGTAATAAAAGAATATATGAGGTTGCCAAGGATTATGGCAAACCGGTAAATGAGGTCATTGACCTGTTGAAGAAAAATAATATCGAAAAAACTAATTTTAGTGCAGCTGATGACAAGGCTATGTCTGTTATCCGTAAAGCATACGATAAAAAACCAGAACCGCCCAAACCGGCGAAGACGGAAAAACGTGATGTCAGCAAACCGGCTGCTCCTGCGCGTCCGCAGGATACAGCTAAAAGAAACGATAACAATATGAATAGGAATAACGGACAGAGGAATATGCAACAAAATCAGCAACAAAATCAACGCAACAACAACGCTCAACAAGGGCGTAACGAAAATCGTCAGGGTGGCCGTAACGAAGGCCGTCCGCAGCAAAACCGCGGTGGCCAGCAGGGCAACCGTCAAGGCGGCCGCAACGAAGGCCGTCCGCAAAATCGTAACGGCCAGCAGGGCGGTCAGGGCAACCGTCAGGGTAACCGCAACGGCCAACAACGCCAGGGCGGTATCTTTGTAGGTCCTAAGAGCCAGCAGGGCCCGAGCGTACATGGCGAAAGCCGTGCGCAGGTTAGCGGTGGCCGCAGCAGCGGTCGCAGCGAAGGCGGTCGCGATAACCGTCAGGGCGGTCGCAATGCAGGCAAGAGCCGTAAGGACAACAAGCCGCAGATTAAGGGCAGCTACGCTACCCGCGAAAGCCGTCCGAACCGCAGCGCCGGCCATCAGATGCCGGTAAACCGCGGCGGCAAGAAGCCCGCACCGAAGCAACAACAGGCTCCGGTAGAAATCGTTCGTCCGACCTACGTTGAAATCGGCGAATCCATCAATGTACAGGAATTTTCCAAGCTCATTAAGCGTGAGGTTAATGAAGTAATCAAGGCTCTGTTCATGCTGGGCGTAATGGTTACCATCAACCAGGATATCGATTTCGATACCGCACAGCTTATCGGCGACAACTTCGGCGTAGAGGTTGGCCAGAAGGCTCCGGAAGAGGATCCGACCGAGATTCCCGAGGTTGACGATCCGCCTGAAAAACGCGTTCCGCGTCCGCCGGTTATTACCGTTATGGGCCACGTTGACCATGGTAAAACCTCCTTGCTGGATGCTATCCGTAAAACCAACGTTACTTCCCGCGAGGCCGGCGGTATTACCCAGCACATCGGTGCTTATAAGGTAAACTACCAGGGCAAGCAGATTGTCTTCCTGGATACCCCGGGCCATGAGGCTTTCACAGCTATGCGCGCCCGCGGCGCACAGGTAACTGACGTTGCAATTCTGGTTGTAGCAGCAGATGACGGTGTAATGCCGCAGACCATCGAGGCTATCAACCATGCTAAGGCTGCAAAGGTACCTATCATTGTAGCTATCAACAAAATCGACCGTCCGGGCGCAAATCCGGATCACGTTAAACAACAGCTGGCAGAGCATGAGCTCATTCCTGAGGATTGGGGCGGCGACACCATTATGGTTCCTGTTTCCGCACATCAGAAAACCGGTATCAGCGACCTGCTGGAAATGATTCTGCTGGTTGCTGAAATGCAGGAACTGAAGGCTAACCCGAATCTGCCTGCTCACGGCACCATCATCGAGGCACAGCTGGATAAGGGCCGCGGCCCGGTTGCTACCGTACTGGTACAACGCGGTACTCTGCATATCGGTGATACCATTATTGCCGGCACCTCCTATGGTAAGGTTCGTGCAATGATCAATGACCGTGGCGAAAAAGTTAAGAAGGCTCTGCCTTCTACCCCTGTAGAGGTACTGGGCCTGAACGATGTACCGGCTGCCGGCGATATTTTGGACAGCACCGATGAAAAAACTGCCCGCGGCGTTGCCGAAAAACGTATCGCCAAGAAGAAGGAAGAGGAAATCAAGCTGAACTCCAAGGTTTCTCTGGATGACCTGTTCCAACGCATTAAAGAAGGCGAAATCAAAGAGCTGAACATCGTTGTTAAGGCTGACGTTCAGGGCACCATCGAAGCATTGAAGGCATCCCTGGAGAAAATCAAAAACGATGAGGTTAAGGTTGCCGTTGTCCATGCAGGCGTAGGCGCTATCACCGAGTCCGACGTAATGCTGGCATCCGCTGCTAACGCACTGATTATCGGCTTTAACGTTCGTCCTGACGCTAACGCGCGTAAGGCTGCTGAAACCGAAAAGGTTGACGTACGCACCTACCGCGTTATCTACGACGCAATCAACGACGTTGAGGCTGCTATCAAGGGTATGCTTGCTCCTAAATTCAAGGAGGTTATCCAAGGACGCGTAGAAATCCGTCAGCTGATTACTATTTCCAAGCTGAAGATTGCAGGCTGCTATGTAGTTGAAGGCAAGGTTACCAACAGCTCCAAGGTTCGTGTTGTCCGTGACGGCATCGTAGTTCACGAGGGCGTTATCGAATCTCTGCGCCGCTTCAAGGACGATGTGAAGGAAGTTGCCCAAGGCTTTGAATGTGGTATTACTTTAGAGAAATTCAGCGACCTTAAAGAGGGCGATATCTTTGAAGTATACGACATGGAAGAAATCGCAGTAGAATAGTCTGCCGCATAAGGCACATTGCGCAGGAATGCCGGCCGTATACGCCGCATTCCCAGCAGCTGCTGCCTGTACGTCAGTCTGTATCTATATATAGAGGAAAAGAAAATGGCAAGACTTAGAGTAGAAAAAGTACAGGAGGCCATCAAGCACGAAATCAGCAAAATGCTGCTGCATGATGTCAAGGATCCGCGCATTCAGTTTGTTACCGTAACCGGCGTGGAGCTGACAGATGACATGAGCTATGCCAAGATTTTCATCAGCATGTATGGTCCCAAGGATAAACAGGATGAAACCTGGAAGGCTCTGAACAAGGCATTAGGCTTTATGCGTACGGAAATCGCCAAACGCATCCGCCTGCGCTTTGCACCGACCCTGATTCTGCAGAAGGATACCTCCGCAGAATACAGTGCGCATATTCAGAGCATCTTAGATAAGATTAAGCAGGAAGAAAAGCCTGCAGCCGAGGAAGCAGAGCATGAGTAAGGAGCTTAGCCTGCAGGAAACAGGCGCTATGCTGCTGGCGGCAGAAAAAATTGTGCTGTGCACCCATGTAAGCCCGGATGGTGACACCCTGGGCTCCACTTTGGGACTGGCACGCTTTTTGCTGGCACAGGGCAAGCAGGTTACTGTTTTCTGTGATGACGTTATCAACAAAAGCTTTAGCTTTATTCCCGGTATTGAATTGTGTGAACGCCCGGTAGAGGGCAGCAAGCTGCAGACGGATTTGCTGGTAGTTATTGATGCCAGCTCCTTTGACCGTATTGGTCTGGTGTCCGAGGTTGTGGAAGCAAAAACACTGCTGAACATCGACCACCATATTTCCAACGAACGCTTTGCCGAATATCTCTACTTGGATGCCAAGGCAGCAGCCGTAGGCGAGGTAATGTGTGATCTGTTCATGGCGATGCAATGGCCATTTGATAAGGAAATTGCTACCTGCTTTTACACAGCTATCAGCACAGACTGCGGCTCCTTCCGCTATGCCAACACTACGCCAAAAACTATGCGTAATGCTGCCAAGCTGCTGGAATACGGCGTGCAGCCTAACGAAATCAGCGATGCACTGGACGTGCGCTCCCGCGATACGGTAGAGATGCTGGCCAAGGTACTGCCTTCGCTGACCTTCGCTTATGAAGGCAAAATTGCTTATCTCACAATTACCAACGATTTATATGACAAGGATGTCCAGACCGACAGCTTTGTGTCCTACCCGCGCTATATTGAGGGCGTTGACGTAGCTATTATGTTCAAGGCCGTTGAGCCGGCGGTAACGCGTGTGAGCATGCGCTCCAAGAGCGTTGACGTATCCGCTGTGGCTGTAGCCTTCGGCGGCGGCGGTCATCTGCGGGCAGCAGGCTGTACGATTTATGCACCGGTAGAGGAGGCTCGCACTCAGCTGCTGGAAGCATTGGGCAAATTGGTTTAATATGGACGCAATTTTTAATGTATTAAAACCACCACAGATGACATCGCACGATGTTATCGGCTTTTTGCGGCGCGTGCTTAACACAAAGAAAATCGGACATGGGGGAACTCTTGACCCTGACGCGGCAGGAGTTCTTCCTGTTTTTGCGGGCAGTGCAACGCGTCTGCTGGAATTTGCCGTAGAAGGCCGCAAGGAATATATTGCCGAATTTACGCTGGGTGCGCAGACAGTTACCGGCGATGACAGCGGTGAGGTTGTCAAAACGATGCCTGTGCCTGCATTCGGCAAACAGGAGCTGGAAGCGGTGCTTGCACGCTTTACGGGCAAGCAAATGCAGCTGCCGCCGATATATTCGGCAATCAAGATCAACGGCAAAAAGCTGTATCAGCTGGCACGTCAGGGCGTAGAGGTGGAACGCACCGCGCGTCCCATTGAGGTCTATAAGCTGGAGCTTCTGCATTATACGGCAACGAGCTTTACCGTGCGCGTGGCCTGCTCCAAGGGCACCTATATCCGCGTACTGGGCGAGGATTTGGCGACGGCGCTGGGAACCTGCGGTACGATGAGCTTTTTGCTGCGTACACAGGTGGGAGCCTACACGATTGACAAGGCCTGCACGCTGCAGGAAATCGCGGAGAATCCCGAAGCCTGTGCCGCAGAGCCGCTGACTGCTGTTGCCGAGCTGCCAAAGCTCAAGGTGAACGCCCGTCAGGCGGCACGCATCACTAACGGTGTACGCACCACGGTGGCGCAAACTGCCGACGGCAGATACGTACTGCTGGGGCCGGGGGATGAATTCTTAGGCATCGTCCGCTGTGAGCAGGAGCGCCTGCAGGCAGAAAAAATCTTAGAGCATTACCCGATGCCAGAGGAATAAGCATGGAGATTATTACTTCTTTAGAACAACTGCATAAATTTTCCGCTCCCTGTGTGGTAGCATTGGGTACCTTTGACGGTTTACATCGCGGTCATCTTGATGTAATTGAAACCGCAAGGGATAAGGCGCATGAATGTAATTCGCAGCTGGCGGTATTTACCTTCAGCAACCATCCCTTTGAATGGATTCGTCCGGGCATGGTGCCGCCGGCGCTGATAACAGGCGCGCAAAAGCAGGAGCTTTTGCAGCAGCTTGGCGTGGATGTGCTGGTGGACATTCCCTTTAATCAGCAGGTAGCAGATCTTTCGCCGCAGGAATTCCTGCAGCGACTGCAGCAGCTTGACTACAGCTGTCTGGTAGTCGGTGCCAACTTCACCTACGGCTGCCGCGGACAGGGAACTGTCTATACGCTGGCTGCTTCCGCCAAGGCCATGGGCTTTGAGCTGATTGTACGCGAGCTGGTAAGCGAGGGTGCAACCGTTATCAGCAGCACCGCTATCCGTCAGCTGATTGCTGCCGGTGAGGTAGCAGAGGCTGCTGCTATGCTGGGGCGCAGCTACAGCATCAGCGGCACGGTGGCGCACGGCAACGAGCGCGGTCGCTTACTGGGATATCCTACGGCCAACATTGAGCTGGAGGATGCTCATGTTGCGGTTCCTCTGGGGGGAGTGTATGCTGTGCGGGTAATTGTCAACGGCCAAAGCTATCACGGCATGGCCAATATTGGCTATAATCCTACCTTTGGCGATGTAGCCAAACCGCGTCTGGAAACGAATATCTTTGATTTTACCGGGGACCTTTACGGTAAGCAGCTCACGGTGCAGTTTGTGCAGCGCATTCGCGGCGAAGTAAAATTTGCCGGCATTGAGCAGCTCAAGCAGCAGCTGGCGCAGGATAAAAACGACTGTGAAGCGGCATTGCGGTAAATCAAAGCTGTTTTTATAAAAAACTTTACAAAATACTTGCTATCTGGTGGCAAGATATGGTATACTATCATAGTATTTGAACCAAGGCCTGGCAGTTCGATTCTCCAACGGCTGCTACGCTTATGGCAATTTGAAATTTTAGGAGGAAACAAACAATGTTAACTAGCGAAGCTAAACAAGCAGTAATTCTGGCAAACGCACGTCATGAAGGTGACACCGGTTCTTCTGAGGTACAAATCGCAGTTCTGACCGAACGCATTAAATATTTGACCGAGCATCTGAAAGAGCACAAAAAAGACCATCATTCCCGTCGTGGCCTGCTGAAACTGGTAGGTAAACGTCGTGGCCTGCTGAACTACCTGGCTAGCAAAGACATCGAGCGCTATCGTGCAATCATTGCTAAACTGGGTATCCGTAAATAATCCGGTTTATGCTGAAAAGTCCGTCCGTAAGGGCGGGCTTTTTTTGTGCCTGCGTTTAGGATATAAAGAGGAGTAGCTTGTGCAATAGTATTAAAAATAATTAACAGTAACGCGAAAATCACTCATAGTGTTAAAATAAATTAATACTATCGGCGAAATGTGCGATAGTGTTAAAAATAATTAACACTGTTGCGGGTGGTGGTGGTTTGTGTTAGAATATAATCAAGGAAAAAGTGCTGACAAAGCGGAAAGGAGCAGGGTTATGGTTATCAGAACACAGTATCTGGAACGTTTGCGCCCATTTTATGATTCGGAGCTGGTAAAGGTTATTACCGGCATCAGACGTTGCGGTAAATCTACTATTTTGCGTCAGGTTATTGCTGAAATAAAGGAAAATGGTATCGAGGACTCGCATATCATCTACATAAATTTTGAAGATTACAAGTATCATAAGCTGACAGATGCAGATGCTTTTTATGAATATGTTGAGCAAAAAATTGTTGATGAAGGAAAATATTATCTGTTTTTCGACGAAATTCAAAATGTAAATAATTTTGAGCTTGTGGTAAATTCTTTTCGGGCAACGCATAATGTGAGTATTTTTATTACCGGTTCCAATTCCAAACTGCTTTCGGGAGAATTAGCTACGCATTTAAGTGGCAGGACTGTATCTTTGCGCGTATTACCGTTCAATTTTATGGAGTTCTGTCAATACAAAGATATTTCAGCGCCGGATTATGAAACTCTGTTGGCGGAATACATGACTTATGGTGGCTTACCATTGGTATGTGGCGCTGCCAATAAGGAAACCAAAGAGGTTATTTTAAATAATATATATGATGCGGTTGTGCTGAAGGATATAGTCATGCGCAACAAAATAAATTCGCCGCTGGTGCTGGAAAAGGTTCTTGATTATATTGTAGGTAACTCTTCACTGACTGTTTCCGGTAATGCTATTGCGAGCACGCTTTCAAGTAATGGGCATAAGGTTTCTGCACCTGTTGTGTACGATTATCTGCGCTGCATTGTTGATGCCTGTGTTTGTGATAAGGTTTCGCGTTATGATATTCGTGGCAAGAAGGCGCTTGCATTTGAAGAGAAGTATTATGTTTGCGACCTTGGCTTTCTGCATTTGAAAAAAAACAGAATTAAGGACGAGTATAACTATATTATTGAAACAATTTGCTATAATGAGCTGATTTCGCGTGGCTACAAGGTCTATGTAGGTAAAACTTGGAAGGGTGAGATTGACTTTATCGCAGAATTGAATGGAAAGATTGTCTATATTCAGGCAGCATATCTTTTAACTGATGAAAAAACAATAGAGCGAGAGTTTGGGGCATATGAAAAAATTGCCGATAATTATCCCAAATATGTTATAACTTTGGATAAGCATACCATTTCAAGAAATGGCATTATCCATTATAATCTCATCGATTTCCTGCTTAGAAAAGTCGCTCTTTAATTTTAGCAAGCAATATAATATCTTGAATTAATCACGTAAGCAGTTTACTGTGCTTGCGTGATTTTTGTATACAAAAACCCCGCCATTGTGGCGGGGTTAAAAAGAGCTTAAGCGGT